>Ga0209409_1000174_pt1 | contig 71124 bp, 72 predicted proteins | sample AD_JPNMR1_MetaG_FD_184424 | JGI IMG/M metagenome (GOLD analysis project Ga0209409, IMG submission 184424) | Active sludge microbial communities of municipal wastewater-treating anaerobic digesters from Japan - AD_JPNMR1_MetaG (SPAdes) (version 2) | ecosystem: Engineered > Bioreactor > Anaerobic... | reverse complement strand
AAAACGACATCACACAAATCAAGCAAACCAAAAAACAAATCAATGGAATTGTCGTATCCTGTGTTAATAACCCTCTTATCACTTTTTTTAGCAATCTGGTGAAGTAAATCCTTTTCTTCAGAACCACCAAAAATAAGAATCTCAAAATCATCAAGGGATGAAAACAAATCCAGAAAATGCTTTTCAGGCCATCTCTTTGTAATCCATCTGTTTCCTGTTCCAATTACTGCTCCCAGCACTTTTTTACCCTTCAGGTTGTGCTTTTCTGCAAATTTTTCTGCATGTTTTTTTGATGTGGCAGACACCGGAACAATAATATTCCCATACTCTGGCAAGCACGCAATTTCTGCAACAAACATTTGATAGGTTTTTGTATTACTTCTTTTCAGTTGATCATCATGGCTCATTAAAAAATATGTTTCTGCGGATTTGTTTGAACAATGAATATGTCCGGCACTATCATACCAGAAACCTCTTTTTTCTTTCGCTTTAACAATACCCGTCAGAATCAATGCGTCGTCATCAAGATCGAGATTGATAACCAGGTCAAATTTAAAAAGCGACAAAACATTTAGCGCATCACTTTTTTTAATAATCCTGTCAACAAAACGATTTCCTTCTAAAACAGGAACATGTTGATCTTCTGTAACCCAGAATAGCATACTTTCATGATATAAGGACTTCAAAGGTTCGCATATGGAAGTGGTTCTTAAAACATCACCGAGTGCACCAAGTTTTATAACCAGAATTTTTAATTTCACAGGGCTATATCGTCCACAATCATTGCATGTTTTTCCTGTGGTCTTATGATAAATGCAGGGCACATCTGGCATAAAAAAACGACAGGACTGCTTCAGCTGTTTTATTTTACTCATGTTATCCGCTGACAGGATTAAAAAATTTTTCTGTTAACATTATAAACATGTGTGAATGAACGGTCAATTTGATATTCCAAGTTGTTCTAATAAAGCAGCCATATCCTCTGGAATTTTTGCAGTACAGGTTAATATCTTGTTTGTTTCAGGATGTGAAAATGAAATTGAATAGGCATGCAGGGCCTGTCTTCCAATCAGAACACTGGATCTTCCATATTTTATATCTCCAAGCACTGGATGACCGATGAAAGCAAGAGAAACCCTGATCTGATGAGTCCTTCCTGTAATTGGCCTTGCTTCAAGATACGTGGCATTTTTCCCTGTCCCGATGACATGAATTTCTGTTTTTGCCTCTTTGCCACGACCAAATTTTACAGATACTCTGCCAGAGCCATTTTTTTCAACATATAAAGGAACAGAAATTTCCTTTATCTCTTTTGAAAATACACCTGAAACCACTGCTCTGTAAGTTTTTTTTATGGTTCTGTTTCTAAATTGTTCGACCAGATTCAAGTGTGCCTTTTCTGTTTTCGCAAAAATAATACAACCGGATGTATCCCTGTCAAGCCGGTGAACAACACCTGGTCGAAAAGGTAAGCCAATTGAAGATAGCGTGGTATGCGCAAGTATCAAATTTACAAGGGTCTTTCTTGTCTGACATGGCACAGGATGAGTTAAAACACCAGCAGGCTTATTGACTACAATAATATGTTCATCTTCGTAAAGAATCTCAACATTACCAGTATCTGGTTCAAGAGTACAGGAAGGTTTTTCAATATTATCAGGAATTTCAATGATATCGTTTTTCTGAAGTTTGTAAGAGGGTCTAATAAATTTTCCGTTTACAGTAATCATCCGGTTTTCTATCAATTTTTTGCAGAATTCTCTTGAAAAATCAGGCAGGTTCTGAGCAACGAATTTATCAACCCTTTCTGGAACATCCTGCTGGAAAATCAATTTCACTTTATTCTTTCCTGCGGGAAAGCTCCTTTATCAATTCAAGGGCAATTATATTTCTCTGAATTTGATTTGTTCCTTCATAAATCTGAGTAATTTTGGCATCCCTCATCATTTTTTCAACTGGATAATCCCTCATATAGCCGTATCCACCGAAAATCTGAACGGCATCAACTGTAACCTTCATGGCAACATCAGAAGCCAGCAATTTTGCCATTGCGGATTCCTTTGACCCAGAAGACCTACCCGCATCAATCATCCTGGCAGTAGCATAGGTAAGAGCTCTTGCTGCTTCTATCTGTGTAGCCATATCCGCCAGCATGTGTTGAACTGCCTGAAACGAAGAAATAGGATGCCCAAACTGGTGTCTCTTGTGTGCGTATGCCAGCGCTTCTTCAAAAGCTCCCTGAGCAATGCCAAGTGCCTGTGCCGCAACTCCTGGTCTTGTGGCATCAAATGTTTTCATTGCAACAATAAAACCCATGCCTTCGCGCCCAAGAAGATTTTCTTTTGGAATTCTGCAATTTGTAAATATCAATTCTCTTGTTGCTGATGCCCTGATTCCAAGTTTTTTCTCCTTTTTTCCAAAAGTAAAACCCTCTGTTCCCTTCTCAACAATGAAAGCAGATGCTCCTCTTGCTCCCTTTTTAGGATCTGTCATTGCAATCACAGTGTAAATTTCGGCTTCACCACCATTGGTAATCCACTGCTTTGTTCCATTAAGAATATAGTAGTCGCCATCTTTTTTTGCATGAGTTCTTATTGAACCAGCATCACTGCCTGCCTCTGACTCTGTGAGCCCGAATGCAGCAAGTTTTTCACCCCTAGCAAGAACGGGCAAATATTTTTGTTTTTGCGCTTCATTACCAAACAGAACTATTGGGAATGTGCCAAGCGCAGAAGCAGCAAGTGTTAGAGAAATTCCGCCACAAACTCTGCTTAATTCTTCAATGACAAGACACAGCTCAAATATTCCAAAACCCATACCCCCGTATTTTTCTTCGATGTAGACACCAAACAAATCAGATTGAGCAAGAATTTTTACGATATCCCATGGAAATTCTTCTGTCTCATCGTAGTATGCTCTCTTCGGTTTTATTTTTTCCTCTGCAATTTCCCGAGCAAGCGCCTTTATCATTTTCTGTTCGTCAGTCAAAAAATAATCCATGTTAATCCCCTTTATATTTTTGTACACAAAGGCAAATGTTGTGACCTCCAAATCCAAAAGAATTAGATAGCGCAATTTCTACATCTGCCTTTCTTGCTGAATTTGGAACATAATCAAGGTCACATTCAGAATCAGGTGTCTGGTAGTTTATTGTAGGTGGAATAATACCATGATAAATTGTCAGTATTGTAAAAATAAATTCTACTGCTCCCGCTGCACCAAGAAGATGACCGATCATTGATTTATTGGAACTAATGGGAACTTTATATGCATGCTCACCCAGTGCCTTCTTTATTGCAAGTGTTTCACTTTTATCATTAAGTGGTGTAGAAGTTCCATGGGCGTTAATATATGTCACCTGTTGCGGTGTAATCCCGGCATCTTCCAGCGCATATTTTATACACAAATAGGGCCCTGAACCAGTCGGATCAGGTGCTGTAATATGATACGCATCACAGCTCATTCCATATCCGAGCATCTTTGCATAAATGCGGCTGCCTCTTGCTTTTGCATGCTCAAGAGACTCCATCACAACAATTCCACTTCCCTCACCCATAACAAAACCGTCTCTTTCTGCATCAAATGGCCTGCTTGCCTTTTCAGGTTCATGGTTTCTTTCAGACAATGCCTTCATGGAACAAAAACCGGCAAGTCCTAACGGTGTAATACAGGACTCTGTACCTCCTGTAATCACAATATCCATTTTCCCTGTGCGAATCAGTTCGCATGCAACAGCTATTGCATGTGCTCCAGAAGCACAGGCACTCACAGTAGCAAAGTTAGGCCCTTTCAAACCAAAGGTTATTGCTACCTGACCTGCAGCCATATCTGGGATAAGCATGGGAATCAACAATGGCGATACTCTTGAAGGACCTGAATTCAATAGTTGTGAATGTTGTTGTTCGATAACCCTTAATCCTCCTATGCCTGCCCCAATAATGACACCTATTTTCTCTTTATCTTCGTTTTCCAGTTTTAGCCCGCTGTTAGTAATCGCTTCATGAGCTGCTACGAGCGCGAATTGCACAAAACGGTCCATTCTGCGTGCACTTTTCTTATCAATCAAATCAAAATTAAAATCTTTTACTTCTGCAGCAATCTTTGTTGGAAATTCAGACACATCAAAATCCCTGATTAATCCTATACCACTTTTACCATTGACAACATTGTTCCAGGCAGTAGGAACATTATTCCCTACAGGGGTAATCAACCCCATACCGGTTATCACAACTTCATGTTTCTCTTTCATTGGTTCTTTGTCTTTTCCTCAAGATATTTAATCGCGTCACCGACTGTTCTAATTTTCTCTGCATCTTCATCTGGAATTTCTACCCCGAATTTTTCTTCAAAATCCATTACAAGTTCAACTGTATCAAGAGAATCTGCCCCTAGGTCATCAACAAACGATGCGTTATCAACTACTGCACTTGCCTCTACCTGCAATTTCTCCATAACAATTTCTTTTACCTTTTTTTCAATTTCGCTTCTTTCCATTTTTCTTCCTCCCGTGTTTTCAAGTAAAATGTTCACATTACCAATCCACCATCAACCCGAAACACCTGGCCTGTGATATAGGAAGCTCGATCAGACGCGAGAAATAGCACCAGTTCAGCCACATCCTGCGCCGTTCCAAATTTTCCAAGTGGAATCTTTTCCAGCACCGTGTTCTTGATCTTTTCAGGTATTCTGTCTGTCATCGGCGTTTGAATATAACCTGGTGCAACCGCATTCACTGTAATACCAGCTTTTGCAAATTCTCGTGCACAGGTCTTTGTCATCGCAATGAGCCCTGCCTTTGATGCTGAATAGTTCACCTGTCCAATATTACCGATTTGTCCTATCACACTGGCAATATTGATAATTCTTCCTGACCTTTTTGCCCACATTTCTCGACCAATGATTTTACTACACAAAAACGCTCCTTTCAAATTTACCTCTATTACCTGATCCCAGTCCTCTTCTTTCATGCGAAGAATCAGAGCATCTCTGGTAATGCCAGCATTGTTGATCAAAACATCAACCCTGCCAAATTCTTCCATCACTCGTTTTAGAGCCAACTCAATGCTTTCAGATTTTGTTATGTCCACCTGGTCGCAGATTATCCTTCCTGAAACCAGAAGGGATTTTGCAACCTCATGTGGGTTTATCACATCCCAGAGAACAAGATTGGCCCCAGCATGACCGAATTTTTCAGCCATTGCCCTTCCTATTCCGCCTGCTGCACCAGTGATAATCACGGTCCTGCTGTCAAATTCTCCCATAAGTCCTCCTAATTATTAAGTTCATAACTTCATAATTTCAATAGTTTTATGAAGAGATGATACGTCATCTACATTTAAGGTGGTAAGATTCGGTGCAATTTTTTTAATCAATCCTGAAAGCACTTTTTTAGGACCAAGTTCAATTATGTAATCGATGTCATCTTTCACTGATTCAATAGTTTTTACCCATTGGACAGGTGATACAATTTGTCTCTTCAGTGCATTTTTGATCTGTTCGGAATTAATAATCGGTTCTCCACTAAAATTGGCGTACACTGGAAATTTACACATTGAAATCGATGCGGCGTCAATTTCCTTTGCAAGTGGCTGTACCGCAGGTTCCATCAATGGGGTATGAAATGCTCCTGAAACATTTAGAGCAATGTATTTCACATGATTTTCATCACACCATTTTGATAATTCTTCTATGCCCTGGCTTGTTCCACCCAGAACAATCTGTCCAGGCGCATTGATGTTTGAAATATAAACACCTTCAAACAAATTTACAATTGTTTCTATATCAATTAGGGACTTGCCCAGTATTGCAATCATTCCTCCAGGATTCTGTATCGTAGCATCTTTCATGAATTTTGCTCTTTTTGAAACAAGAGTTAAGGCATCCTGAAAAGAAAATGCTTCTGCAGCCGTAAATGCAGTATATTCTCCAAGGCTATGACCTGCTGCAAACAAAGGGACAAAAGGAAATTCATGCTGAAGAACCCTCCATGCACCATAGCCAACTGCAAAAACACAAACCTGACATATTTCGGTTTCAGTAAGTTTTTCCAATGGTCCTTCAAAGCACAACCGGGTAATATCAAAGCCACATATTTCGCTTCCAGCATCAAAAACTTCCGCAAAAATTCTATAATTCTGATATAAATCCTTTCCCATTCCCACATATTGAGAACCCTGACCCGGAAATACCACTCCTATCCTTTTTTCACCCATCTTTACTCCATATAATAAGATTTGCTGCCCAGGTAAGGCCCGCACCGAAAGAAACCATACATATCAAATCTCCTTTATGGATTTTTCCTGATTTTACGGCTTCGTCAAGCGCCACACCCACAGACGCAGCAGACATGTTTCCATATTTTTCAATATTGACAAATACCTTTTCCATGGGTATATCAGTAAGTTTGGCAACACCCTGAATGATACGAATGTTTGCCTGATGCGGAATAATTAGAGAAATTCTGTCAGCAGTAAGATTGTTTCTCTCAAGAATTTTCTTTACTGATTCAGCCATTGCGTTGACAGCTATTCTAAAAAGGGATGAACCCTCCATTTTCATGTAGTGCAGCCGTTTTTCAACTGTTTCGTGTGTTGCAGGCATTTTAGAACCACCAGCAGGAACATAAAGAAGATTCCCATACAGACCTGAGGCACCAAGATAAGAATCTATGATTCCCACATTATCGTCTGTTTTTGCAATAATAGCGGCTGCAGCTCCATCTCCCAGCAATACGCAGGTAGCGCGGTCAGTGTAATCTGTGACCCTGCTCATACACTCAGCTGCAACAACAAGAATTTTTTCACATTTGCCCGCAACTATGAAACTTCGAGCAATTTCAAGACCATAAATAAAACCGGAACAGGCAGCAGAAATATCAAAACACGGAATATCATTAAGTCCAAGTTTATTCTGAATTATACATGCTGTAGAGGGAAACACCATATCAGCGGTAATTGTGGCACAAACAATCATATCAATTTCATTTGAAGAAATTGCAGCATCTGTAATTGCCCTTTTCGCAGCTTCTACTCCAAGGTCAGAAGATGCCATGTCTTCTGGACAGATTCTTCGTTCTCTGATGCCTGTCCTTGTCACAATCCATTCGTCAGATGTATCAACCATCTTTTCAAGGTCTGCATTACTCAATACCTTTTCTGGAAGATACGAGCCAATTCCTATGATACTGGCACCCATTTTTCTGTATGCTCCTTTAATGTTGCAAAAAAACGGCTTGACGCAATTTTTTCGCCCAGGAGTATTGCGTGGTGAATAGCACGGGGCGAAGACCTTCCATGACCTACAATCACTATCCCATTGACACCAAGAAGCACCCCTCCACCGTACTCGGCATAATCAGTCTTCCTGACATAACTTTTTATAGAATTTCTTGCTATAAAAAAACCAATTTTCCCTGATATTGAACGGTTGATTTCCCTCAACATCATACTCTTAAATGCCCTTCCTACCTCTTCACCTACCTTCAAAACAATGTTGCCAGAAAAACCATCAGTGATTATTACATCTGCTTTACCCATAAATACTTCGTGTCCCTCGACATTTCCGATAAAATTTAATGTTTGGTTTGAAACAAGCATTTTATATACATTCTGCCTGAGTTCATCTCCTTTGCCTGGTTCTGCTCCAACATTTAAAAGCCCTAAGGAAGGATTTTCAATATTGAGAACATGCTTTGCATAAAGAGAACCCATGATGGCGTACTGATAAAGATTTACCGGCTTTGGAGAAACAGTTGCACCTGCATCGATGAGAAGTGTAAGGCGGTCTCTTAAATTTGGTAGATGAACGCATATTCCAGGCCTATCCACACCCTTCAGAAGGCCAAGTTCGCTTACTGCTATGGAAACAAATATGGCTGTGTTACCAGCACTGAATGCGACATCCGCCTCATTGTTTTTCAGCATCTGAATAGCTCTATGCATTGAGGTATCTTTGTTTCTCATGATAGATAAGGATAGTTTTGTGTCCATTGGGATATAACCTTCGCAGTACACAGGTATCAATCGTGCATCAATTTCGTCTGCTTCCTGTTTGAATTTTTCTTCTGGGCATACACAGATAATGTTTGTATCAGCTGCTCCTTTTTCAAAAAACATTTTGATACCCTTAATAACAGCAGCTGGTGCATGGTCCCCACCCATCCCATCAACAACAATTCTAACCATTTTATTTTGCAGATTGTTTTTCTTTAACTTTCCTGGAAATCACGAGTTTTCCATTATAATAGCCGCAATTTGTACACACCCTGTGTGACACTGTCATCGTTCCGCAATTACTACATTGAACAAGATGTGGAGGCATGATTTTCTTATTATTTTTTCTTCTGGCATCCCTTCTGCTATTACTGTGACGTCTTGAAGTCGTCATATATTCCCCCTGTTATAAATTGACAACTGAAAATTTTTCCTTCAGTTTTTTTGCGACAACTTGTGGGACAAATTTCTCAACAGGTCCATGCAATCTCGCAATTTCTTTTACTGCAGATGAACTCAGATATAAATATTCCTCCCTTGGAGTTAGAAAAATGGTCTCTATGTGCGGCAACATTTTCCTGTTTGTCAATACCATCTGAAACTCATAATCAAAATCAGACACAGCTCTTAAACCACGGATTACTAAATATATTTGTTTTTTTTCAAGATAATTAACAAGCAGCCCATCAAAGTAATCAATTTCTATTTCCTGTCTGCCTGAGAAAACATCCCGCAACATTTCCATTCTCTCCTTGAATGAAAAGAGAGGTTTCTTAACTGGGTGATGAGTTACACTGACCACCAATTTATCGATAAACTTCAAACTTCTTTCAATGATGTCAATGTGTCCATTGGTAATCGGGTCAAAACTTCCGGGATATACAGCAGTCAGCTGTCCTTTTTTGATAAATCTGGACTCTCGTTGAACCATAGACCTTTTCCTTTATTTTTACAAAACCTGAAACCTGAAGATCTTCAAATAGTTTCTTGATTTTTGCACTTTCCAGAACAAAAAATCCGCCATCTACCAGTACGCTAACTGCGGTTGAAATCATTCCCTGGATTTTTTCAAAACTCAAATGATAGGGCGGATCTGCAAAAATCATATCAAATTTCATATGTTTTTTCTGGAATTTCGTTAATGCATGTTGTGCATCGGTTTTTACAATCCTGACCCGTTCTTTCACATCGAGAAATTTGCAATTTTTTTCAAGCAATTTTATAGAACGAACGTTATTGTCCACAAAAACAACACTTTCAGCGCCGCGACTGAGTGCTTCGAAACCAATGGCTCCTGTGCCTGCAAACAGCTCCAGTATCCGACTGTGACTTATGTATGGCGCCAGCATATCAAAAATCGCTTTCTTTACAATACCACGGGTCGGTCTCAATTCTGGTTTTTTATTATAAAATAAGGTTCTGCCTTTAAGATAGCCACCCGTAATCTTCATAATCTAAATCTGAAAGCAGATTTTCTCTGCCAGTCAATCAAAATTGCAGAAGCAATAAATATTGAAGAATACGCTCCAAAGAAAAATCCAAAAAGAAGTGTATATGCAAAATTTTTCAATGGTTCCCCGCCAAAAATGAAAAGCATGATGTCCACAAAAATCACTGTCAAAACAGTCAATATCGTTCTGCTCAATGTTTCATTAATAGACAGGTTGAAAAGTTCAAGATAATTTTTTGAGCGAGTTTTTCTCACATTCTCCCTGATTCTATCGAAAATTACAATCGTATCATTAACAGAGTATCCTGCAATTGTGAGAAGCGCGGCTATTATTGTTCCATCAATAATCTTATTTGAAAGCGCAAGTATTGCAATCACGATCAAAAGATCATGAAAAATCGCAATTGTCGCACATACCGCAAAATGAAACTCAAATCTAATTGTGAGATATAAAAGAATTCCCAAAAGCCCTGCAAAAAATGCTGTCAGTGCCCGTTTCCTTAAAGTAACGCTCATTGAGGGAGAAATAACAGATTTTGCAAGTACCTGGATGTTTTCTTTGCCAAATCTGGCTTCAAGGGTTGCAAGTATTTTGCCAGAAGTGTCAGGAGGGGACTTAATAATGAATTCATTATGTTCTGTACCGACTTCCTGTACTGTAACTTCCGGAATATTAAGGTTTCTTATTTCATTTCTTACTGCTGCCACAGAACTTGAAGTATTGAATCGTGTCTGGACAATATCTCCTCCAACAAAATCAATACCAAAATTTGCTTTTCCTCTCAATCCAAACACAGTCATACCGATGACAATAATTACCAGAGAAAAAAGATAAACCCATTTTCTTTTTCCGATAAAGTCAATGCGAGTATTTTTTATCAGTTCCATTTATATCCTCAATGTTTCTATTCTGCGGTTTGCAACAACAAAATCCACAATCGCCTTTGTTGCAAAAACAGCAGTAAAAAGATTTGCAATAATACCAATAGACAGGGTCAAACCAAATCCTTTAACAGACCCTTCCCCGAGGAAAAAAAGGATAGTACCCGTAATAATCGTCGTGATATTTGAATCAAGTATCGCCGACCATGCACGATGATAGCCGGATTCTATCGCACTTTTTACGGATTTACCGGACCTGAGTTCTTCCCGTATTCTTTCAAAAATCAGGATATTTGCATCAACAGCCATACCACAGGTCAGCGCAATGCCTGCGATACCTGGAAGTGTCAAAACACCTTTGAACAAAGCCATGAAAGCAAGAAGAATCAAAAGGTTTATAGCCATTGCCAGGTCTGCCAGAAATCCAAAAGCATAGTAATAAACGATCATAAAAGCCACAACCACAATAACACCATAAAGTGCTGCTCTCAAAGATTTCTCAATGTATTCTTTTCCAAGTGTTGGACCAACAATTTGCTGATATATGATATTAACTTTTGCCGGCAATGCTCCAGCACGCAATACCACAGCAAGTTCCTTTGCTTCCTCCATCGTAAAATCCCCGGAAATCTGACCCCTTCCATCAGGAATTCTATCCCGAATTACAGGAGCGGATTTTACAACTCCATCAAGAACAATGGCAAGCCGTCTGCCTATATTCTCGCCTGTCACAGCAGCAAACGTTGCCGCGCCTTCCTTGTTCAAAACAAAGTTAACCTCTGGGAAACCACTTGCTCCATATCCAACAAACGCATCAACAAGCCCTGCACCTGTCAATTCTGGTTGTCTCTTCACAAGAATAGGACTTGTTTCTCTTGTGATACCGCGCTCATCCTTACGTTGCATATACAAAACTTCATAATCTTTCAGTACGTCACTATCACCTTTCAAAACATCGCTCAATTTCTTTGAATCTTCTTCAACAAGGCGAAATTCAAGCAACGCAGTTTTACCAATAATTTCGACTGCTCTCTGGGTATCCTTAACACCAGGGAGATCCACGATAATTCGATTTGTTCCTTCCTTTTGAATTACTGGCTCACTCACACCCAGTCCATCAACACGGTTCCTGATTATTTCAAGTGCCCGTTGTGTAACATCAGACATTGATTTTTCTTCTGCCGGTGGTTGCTCAACCTCAAGAACAATATGGACTCCTCCCTGCAAATCAAGTCCTTTTCTTATCTTCTTTTCAGGAGGATAAATCTGCCACACACAATATGCAATGACTGCAAGAATAAAACCTACTTTAATGTAATGATTGCGCATCATTTGTAAATCCTCTCGGGATTAAAAATCTTCTCATCAACGATTTCCCAGTTTTCGCCTTCAAGTTTTCTCCAGAAACAGGAATAATAACCTTCATGACAGCACGCACATTCCTGTTTAACAACAAAAAGAAGTGCGTCCATATCGCAATCAATACGCACTTCAATTATTTTTTGAACATGCCCGGATGTTTCTCCTTTTTTCCATAGTTTTTTTCTGCTTCTGCTCCAGAAGTGTACCAGGCCTGTTTCAAAACATTTTTCAATACTTTCTCTGTTCATATAGCCAAGCATCAACACCCTGCCACCGGTATCTTGTATGATGGCGGGTATTAATCCATTACCATCAAATTTGAGTTTATCGATCGCACTCATGTTAAAATATTCCAGATCTCAGATAAAAATGACAAATAATATTATCATATACAACAGGATATGGCAAATCATTAAAATGCGTAACAAAAATCACATCAAAAAAATGGTATTTGCTCAGGTCAATCGAGTCAAATTTGGTAACATTTCCACATATAAGCATATTGCTATGAAATGCGGTGGAATCAGCCCAAGAGCTGTTGGAAAGATATTAGGACAGAACAATCATCTCATTGCGATACCCTGTCACCGAATTATATGTTCGAATGGAGATACTGGGGGATATAAACTTGGCAGGGAATTTAAGAAATTTGTACTGCAATGGGAAAGAAAAATTGTCCTATAAAACTGAGATGAAAAAATTTTTTATAATTTCTTTTCTGACAGAATTTTCAGGGCAGTTGTTTTTTTTCACACTGCCTCTCATTGCAATAAAATATGGTGCAACCTCTCAACAACTTGGCATTCTTGGTAGTATTACATCTTTGTTTTATATTCCATTTTCCATCTTATTTGGCGTTCTTTCAGGCAAACAGCTGAAAGTCAATTTACCGCTGGCGTCAGCTGCAGTAATTTTTTTATTCATCGTAATGACAATGTTAAGCAATTCAATATCCCATCTATACCTCATAGCAGCTGGCGCCGGTATCTCTTTTGCTGGATTCTGGCCACCACTGATGTTAAAGATGAAACAGGAAACCGAAGAAGAAAACACAGGTGAAGTTGTGGGGAAATTCAGTGTCGCATGGAGTACTGGAACAGTGCTTGGGCCAATAGTTGCAGGTTTTTTGTATCAGAAGCTTGTTTTCGCTCCCTTAATGTTATCCGCATTTCTTTTTCTCGGAATTGTAGTTGTTTTGAGTATTATGACATCCCATCCCTCTATTGAAAAAAAGATCATACAGGATGATAAGAAGGTTGAGCCTGTTTCAAATACAAAAACCCTTGTTGCAGCGTACATAGGAACTTTTGCTGTTTATTTTGCCTTTGGCGCTGTGAGAAATCTTTTTCCGAAACTTGCTGTTGACATTGGTTTACAGCCATATATAATTGGATTGTTATTTTCCATCATGGATGCATCTAGAACCATAACCTTTTTTGTTTTCAGTCAGAGGAAAAAACTGTATCAAAAACCATTTTTATTTACTATCTTTGGTTTTTTCGCTTATTTTTCTCTTTCAGGAGTAATATTCACAAATTCAATCTTTCTCTTTTCATTGAATTTCATACTTCTCGGCGGCACTCTGTGCGGAATCTATTATGCTTATACCCTTCATACCGCATTTTCAATAAACAAGCATCGTGCACTGGCTGTGGGCATTTTTGAAGCAATCATTGGAATAGGAGTTGCCAGTGGTTCTCTAATTGGTGGAATACTTACTTTCTGGCTCGGACAGAGGGCCCCGTATATGGTATCAATGATTGCTGGAGTGGTATTTTCAGTTGTTCAGGTTGCAATGACAAAAATTAAGTAATCACCCATTCAAAAGAGTTTTTCTTAATGCAATATAACGTCTGTACATTTCATCGTAATCATGATATAAATTTTTTTTCCCATCAATGGTAACGCCTGAAAGGTTTATTTTGCACTTATGATACAGGTTAAAAAGATTCATGGCACCAAAGCCAGCGGCTTCTTTAATTTCTGGCAAAAAAATTTGTTTCTTCGTAATAGTGGCTAAAAAATTTGCCACATGAATATTTCTGGATGCTCCTCCTATCATTACCAGCTGGTCTATTTTTTCTCCGTGAGGCAGAAATTTCTCAATTCTTTCAAGGTTTTCCCTAACTTGATAACATAGGGATTCAATAATTGCCTGAAGTATTTCCCGGGGCTTTGTAGAAAGGCTGAGATTGCAAATGGCGCCATTGGCAGTATTAAAATCAGGCACAACAATCACTCCTGATGGTTTGTTAAAATGAACCTCATGTTTTGGTAAAATATTTTTACCCCATGCATAAACAACCCCTCCATTGCTCAAAGCCGCCATCAGTCCATAAACACCCGGTACTACATGCGGGCCAGGAGCAAATTGCATCAGGCGGTCAAAAACAATTTCACATGTAGTAACAAGTAAGACCCAGGCAGTTCCGCACGAAACAAGAATTTTCCCCTTTCCAGCAGCACCTGCTCCCAGACTTGCACAATACTGATCGTGTCCACCAGCAAGCACAACAATCCCTTCCTTTAATCCAGAACCTCCAGCAAAACTTTTCTTTAATTTTCCGATCACGCTGGTAGCATCAACAATTTCAGGAAGCATCTGTTTGTTGATGCCAGCCAATTCAATAAGCTCATCATCCCAACATCGTCTTTTAATATTATACAGTGTCGTAATTGCGGCATTTGTATGGTCAAGCACAAAATTTCCGGTTAGAAAATAATTTATGTAGTCCGCAACAAATGAAATGCGAGCCGTTTTATTAAACACATCCGGTTCATTTTCCTTCAACCATCTCAAAAGTGCAATACAGGACCATCCACCCGGTACATATCCTGTTTTATTATAAAAAAACTTTTTGCCAAATTTTGCCACAAAATTCTTTGCGATATCCCTTGCCCTGTTATCAAGCCATGTTATTGCGGGTCTCAAAGGTGAAAGATGCTGGTCAAGCAGGACAAAAGTTCCACCCTGAAAACTCCCACTGATACCACTGATGTTCTTTTTCTGTTCTATCTTCATAATCGCACGGGTTAATGCACCAACCCAATCATCACAGTTTTGTTCAGCAAATAGGGGATAGGGAAATGTGATACCAATCCGTCTGGAAGCACTATTAATAAGTGTGCCATTCAGATAATAAATAAAAACCTTTGTATTTGTCGTACCACTGTCAAAAGAAAGGATTCTATCCATGGTTGATATTAGATTTTAAAAAATTCGAATTCCATAATACTGGCAAGTGTCCGAATCTGTTCTGTGACATCTCCATAAACCATTGCAAGATGATGAGTTCCTCCGATATTACTATATTTAGTCAAAAACTCTCTAACATCTGTCTCAATTTTAAGAAGAAAATGTGGAGATACGATATCATGAAAGAGTTCTGCGTCTTCAATGTACCCGGTGGTTGTGATCATACGAAAGGTTTTTTTCCTCCATGGCGCAAGATTGAATAATGTTACATAACCAGGCTTCATTTGAAATAAAAACATGCTTGTGGAAGTTCCTTTTTTCAAAATGCTCATATCCTTTTTAACCAGTTTTATCTTCAAAGGATTTTTCGCCATTTTTAAGTTTGACTCACCCATGTGCGACATAAAAATCCTGTGATTTTTATAATCAGTTGTGAACATCTCTGTGAATGCGGCAGGCGGTGCCATCTGTTGAAGTATCCACACCCCAGTTGAACACACAACATCTCCTTCCCCTCCATATCCCACACCTTCAGAAATAAACTTTGAAATCGCAGCAAATGGCATTGTATAATTTTTATTTCCAAAACCCATGAAATTGATTGCCAGCGCTTCAAGTTGATACTGGTTAATGATTGTTCTTAAGGCAAGTTCCAGACGAATCGATTTTTCTCTCGTTTCAATATCAAGATCATTGTCAACATGAAACTTTTTATTCTCATCCTCAATGACTCTATCTATATCGTTAGGGGAAATAGTATCTGCTATCTTATACAACTGATGCATTTTAATTTCAATAATTTTTGGACCCATCTTATCTATCATCTGACTATCAGGAATTGAAAAATCTCCCATATTTTTGAATCGGCCTCCAATCCGGCCTATATTTAATTTCTTCAAATCGCGACGGATTGCAGCACATTTACACCATTGCTCAACTTCCTTAAGGGTATCTTTCTGTGAATAATGTCCTGTGATAATAGTAAATGGTACATCCTTTCTCAATAAAACACTCGCAAGGTCCTGAACACCGTGCATACCGTGATTATCCATCATGTCAGTTGAAGAAAAATTTTTTGTTATTTCAAACAGTTGCTGGGTATTCCATATGAGAACCGGAAATTTCCTGAAATTGATAACAGGTTCAATAATAAGACTGGGACTGTAAGAAAGAAATACAATAATAATCCCATCTACATCGGATTGACTCATTTGCGCGTATGCTTTTTCTACGAGGTCTTTTGTGTAAGATATTTCTGAAGGAATGATATGTGCAAAACTACAACATTTTTGCACAAGAAATTTGAAATGTCTGGAAAGATCATCTACAAACTCTGGTATTTTCTTCTTATACAGATGCGCAGTAACACCCAGCATGCCAATTCTGGGCTTTCTCGCCATAGTACGCCTCCGTTTATATGTCCTGCGAGTTTTCAGTTAATTGTTTCATATATCGCGCTTCGGTAAAAAATTCATCAACACTCATATCTCTTAAAAATACCAACCCTCTTGTTGCCCTTAATCTGGGAATTTCATTTGAATAGAAAAAATCCCGGCCCAAACATATCTTAAGGGCAGAATACTGCTGAACCATAATCCTCTGAGCAAGGTCACAAAACGGTCCATCATATTCATAACTCGGGAATGACGCGCTTGTTTGAGACCCGAAACAAATATGAAAAGCACTTTTCATAATCGCAAACGAATTCATTGACACAGGCACAATGATATCTGCCTCTGATGGATGAAATCTATACCAGATATTCCTGTATCCCCATACTCGCACAGGCCTATCGGGATGTTTTTTTAAATACAATGCCAATGCTTCTGCAATTGCTTGAAAAACCTTGTAATGCGTATCAGGTCCGCTTGCCTCTGGGTCCATTGCCACTGTAATAATATCAGGTCTAACTTTTTCAATCAAAGATAGAACCGGGACAATATCCTCATTTAACTGTGGCTTCCTGGTAAAAATATCCCCTGTATAAAAAGGTAATCTGAGATGAAAAATATTTTCACAATTAAATCCCAAGTGTCCCCATAAAAGTTCTTCTTCCCATTCTCTGATCATGCCCTTGAGAAGTTGAACATCTGAGATATCTTTTTTCCCTGGATACGAGTTTTCAAAATATCGAAAAAACCACGAAATTTTTCGTTTTATTGCATGAGTATCATACGAATTCACAATGGCAACAAGATTTCTCAACATTCTTCTTGCCATGGCTTCATTCTGAATGTCAGGACTGTCAGATGCGACGCCATCGAGATAATGATAAACATCTCTGATTCTTGCGACAATGTCATCAGGGTTAAAATATTCTGAATCAAACAACTGTCTGAACTGTTTTGTTTCAAGAAAATTTTCGAGATTTTTTAACTGTAAAACAACATAGTCGTTTGTCACTGAAGTAAAACCGCTTGTCAGTGTCGCAAAATAGTGTTTGTTCAAAGGGGTTCTTACAAGATGAATGATATAGGGCATATATCCAAGCATGATATCATCATGATGTGGTTCTGTATGCAAAAATACGCAATTTTCAATGGTCCTTGTACCTTTTTCTATTTTTTCTTTCAAAAGCGAAGAAACAGATTTGCTGAGGGATAAAACATCTTTTTCTTTGTTAAAAAGAAACATCCCTTTTTGATCCTGACAGAAATCAGATTCAGTTAAAGATTCCAAAGTCTTGCCATTTTTCACTGCAATATCAATAATGATCCGATTGACATCAACAGAAGATAAATGCGGCTTTTTTTCAAGCTTTCTTATGGTTCTCTCCTCAAGAAGTTTTGTTGCTCCGGATGTCAAATAGAAACACGAGCCCTTCAGCTTTCTGAGAACTGTTGCAGGATATTCGAGCGAAGTTTCATTCACAATCGCGTCTCTTATAACAGCTGCCTTACTTTCCCCTGCTGCAATAATAATGGCTGTGGTGGAAGGGTTGAATGTAATTGTTTGAAGCCCGATGGTCATGACAACTTTTCCTCTTGCAGAGTCAATGCCTCCAAGGTCAGTGGCTGCTGCTGCAGCAGTTTCATAATTAATAGGCGCAAGTCGTGTCGTACTAAAATGGTCTGAACCTTTGATATTAAAACCAATGTGGCCATCCGGACCTATTCCTCCAAGAAAAAAACCAATTCCACCAAGGTCTCTGATCTTTTGTTCATACTCCATTGCATACTGGTCGGCTGAAAAAATCGCTTTCTGTTGAAGTTGTTCCATCTGGTTGACTGGTTGCCTGTACCTTAAGGATAAATCTATTTTTCCATCAGGGAAAAGTTCACCAAGATTTTCTCCATGTTTACAACCTGTTGTCCATGCATTAATCAGCACTGTTTTGTTTTCGTCCAGTCCAAATTTTCTTATATAAAAGTTTTTTATGTACCATACAAAACTGTTTTCCTGTTGGGGATTCATAGGGAAAAATTCATCAATCTGAACAAAAATAAAAGATGACATATCAGGTTTTGATGAAGTATCCATCTCATATTTTTCCAGAAGTTTTTTTGTATCCTTGCTATCCCAGTTATTCAGAATGGACCATGTCCAGTGGATAAAATGTTCAGGCGTCTTGCCTGTCGGCAGCGATATCACTCCGGTTGGATTTTTCTGACACCACTCAATAAATCTCAGCGCTGTAATTTTACCAAGGGATGGAAAATCCGGTACCTCAAGAATTCTGATTTTTTCCTCAGGAAAATACTGGGGCTCAAATCCAGATTGTCTTATCGCAATATTTTCAACCGAGGAAGAAAAATCGTAAACTCTCATCTTTCTCCCTTCATTGAAATTTCAAAATTTTCCATTCTTCATACCTGTGAAAGTCAAATTTTGTGATCGGGCTATATGTCAATGTTTCAACACCGTTTTCAAGATATATTGAATAATCGTACCTGCAAACATTAAATAGCCATTCATCACCTGGTAAAGGCGATTTCTTCACTGTAGGTAATGACTTAAAGGGAATCGCAATCTCAACAGTCCAGTACTGGTCAATATCGTCCCACTTGTTCAAAGTTCCCTTTATTTTCACTGCTGATTTTAATCCAGAACAATTCCATTTTGCAAATCTAAAAAACATGTTTCCGGTAAGGGTTCTTCTTCCGATAAACGCATCCAGTATTATATTTCGGGGTGAAACCTCAAATTCATAATATGAATCCTTTGAGGAATCTGGCTTGAAAAATACTTCAACAACGTCTTCTTCATATAACGGCGCATCTCGTTTTTCGTATGTTGCCCATATATCCATGTCATAGCACTTAAAGGCGACATAAAAATACTGTTCATCGTACAAACAACAGGCAATGGTTTTTGAAACAGGTTGTTCAAGAGAAATAATTTTGACAAGTTCAACAGGTACTGCATTTTTCCATTCTTTTTCATCGAGATTCCCGTCAATAACGATTCCTGTCTGTACTCGATTGCATGGAACCACAGATGAATTTGATTCTTGCTGGCAGTTTAACAGCCCGGCAGTGAGCAATATTATGAGCAATACATGTCCGAATTTTTTCCTCATCGCAATTTCCTTTGCTGAAATTGTTCAATTTCTTTCAAAAGAAAAGAAGCAAGAACCTTCTTAGAAAAACCAGTGCAATTCTTTATTCTACCGTCAGAATAAAGAACAAAGATTTCACCACGGCCTGGAAATTTCCCAAAATTTTCTACTGTATTTGCAACAAGTATGTCAAGTTTCTTATCAACTAATTTCCTTTTTGCATTCTCCAGTACATTATTGCTTTCCAGAGCAAAACCAACAATGATTTGTTCTTTTTTCTTTTTCTTTGAAACACTTTTCAAAATATCAGGGTTTGGCACAAGTTTTAACGTCCAGGATTTTTTGAGTTTCAATTTTTCAGGAAATTTCTTTGCCGGTCTCCAGTCAGAAACTGCCGCAGTCATCACCAACACATCCATTTCTGGAAACATTTTTTCCACTTCATGTTTCATCTGTAGTGCTGATTCTATCTGAATTCTTTCAACCCCTTTAAGTTCTGGCATGTCACAAGGGCCTGAAACAATCACCACTGAATGTCCTTCTTCCTTGGCTTTTTTCGCTATAAAATAACCAAGAGTTCCTGTGGCAGGATTGCTGATAAATCTAACCGGGTCAATATATTCTCTTGTTGGTCCTGCTGTGATAAGTATCTTCATTTTTCACTTTTTTCAAGAGCAAAATATTCAATCTCAGCATGAATAAATTGGTCTATTTCACCATCCATAACTGCCTCAACATTACCTGTTTCAACCTGCGTACGGTGGTCTTTCACCATTGTATAGGGACAGAATACATAGGATCTAATTTGACTTCCCCAGGCAATTTCCTTTTGAGCATCCCATTGTTCTGCTTCTTTTTTCTTTTCTTTCTCAATTTGCATCTGATACAGTCGGCTTCGCAAGATTTTCATCGCCATCTCACGATTTTTATACTGACTTCTTTCGTTCTGACATTGTACAACAATTCCTGTTGGTATATGTCTTATTCGTACTGCTGTCTCAACTTTATTGACATTCTGACCGCCCTTGCCTCCAGAACGAAATGTCTCAAGTTCGATATCTTCCTCTTTGATTTCTATTTTGATGTCCCTGTCCACTTCTGGAATCACATTTACAGCAGCAAAACTGGTGTGACGCCGTTTGTTGGCATCAAAAGGAGATATTCTCACAAGCCGATGAACTCCTGTTTCACCTTTTAAATATCCATATGCATAATTACCGGAAAACACTGCTGTAATCCTTTTCAAACCCGCTTCTTCTCCGGGTAAAAAATCAACCACTTCAACTTTTATATTTTTTCGCGCTGCCCACTTCGAATACATTCTAAAAAGCATACTTACCCAATCACACGCTTCTGTACCACCGGCACCGGCATGAAGCGTAAGAATTGCATTATTTCTATCTGCAGGGTCAGAAAAATAAATTTCCATCTTAAAATTTTCAATTTCCTTTGAAATTTCGTCAAGAATACCAGATGCTTCTTTTTCAAGTTCAGGATCTGGATTTTCATCAAGGAGTTCAATACTTGCAGAAAAATTTTCAAATAACCTGGTGATTTTATCAATTTTTATGCGTTTCTCAACAAGTTGACTCCATTCCTTCATTTTTTCGCCATCCATTTTGGGATCCCAGTACCCCTTTTCATTTTTCTCATTCTCGAGAGACAAAAATCTCTGTTCTTGCTGATCCCATTTTATTCTTTTCTTGATATCCTCAAATGTGGCAAACAATTGTTCGCTTTTGGTTTTTAATGTCTGTTCCATAATCAAGATTCCCGCGTAAGAACCCTCCAGATTTCCTCAAGCAATGTGTTAATACCTTCGTTGGTCACACTGGAAATAAGAAAATATCTACCTGTGATTTTTTCTAATTCTCGAATGTTATTGTGAGACACCGGTAAATCGATTTTTGTGCCTACTACAATTTCTGGTTTTTCAAGCAATGTGACATCATAACAGCCGATTTCGTTTCTGATGTTATGATATCTTTTTGCCACATCCGGGAGAGAAAGATCAATAAGGTGAACCAGAACCTTTGTCCTTTCAATATGGCGCAAAAATTTCAACCCGAGTCCCGCTCCAGAAGAAGCTCCTTCAATGAGACCCGGTATATCAGCAGCAACAAATTGCCTTTCATTGTCCACAACCACAACTCCGAGATTTGGATTCAATGTTGTAAATGGATATTCTGCAATTTTTGGCCTGGCATTTGAAATTTTTGAAAGAAGCGTGGACTTACCGGCGTTTGGATATCCAATAATACCAACCTCTGCGATTAGCTTCAACTCAAGCTTGATAAATTTTTCTTCGCCAGGTTCCCCTGGAGTGGCTATCCGTGGCGTTTGATTTGTCGAACTCTTAAAACTTGCATTGCCCTTTCCACCTTTTCCACCTTTGGCTGCAAGTACTTGGGCACCATCTCTGTCAAGATCTGCCAGTATAACTTCCTTTTCTCCTTCTCTGATTTCAATAACAACTGTTCCAGGCGGAACCTTCAGAATCATGTCTTTGCCATCAGCTCCAGTACGATTATTACCTTCACCCGGTTTTCCGCTTTCAGCTTTAAAATGCCTGTGATAATAGTACTCCCTCAGTGTTTTTACGTTGTTGCACGCTCTGAAATATACAGATCCACCCTTTCCACCATCTCCACCTGATGGTCCACCTTTTGGCACAAATTTTTCTCTTCTAAAAGCGATGCAACCAGAACCTCCATCACCTGCCTTTATCCATATTCTTGCTTCATCAACAAAATCAATCATCATATTTCCCCGCGGTCAACTTAAAAGCAAGAAACGCAAAGAGTATAAATACTGCAACCGACAGAATCAATAAACCCATGTGCATTATTCGGATACCCATCAACAAAAAAACACTGAGAACAGGTAATAGCAAGATAGCCAAGCTAATGTTTGTGCTTGCGTGTTCAAGACTCCTGTTATATCTCTCAAGACGGCTGACAATTTTTTGTTCAGTTTCCACTCTTTCCCTGTTGAGTCTTAAAAATTCCTCCCAGTTTTCAGGAAATTCTGCAAAAAGATTTCTGTAAGAAATAAAAAGGTTTTTTATATCCTCTATCCAGAAACGTTGAAAAACCCCTGTTTCCAATACTGGTTGCCAGTATGACCTGCTGAGATTCAACAAACTTTCTCCTGGATTAATTCTGGCACATATTGCTTCAAGACTCATAAGGTTTCTTGCAAGCAATCCTATTTCAGAATCAAGCCTCATATTCATTTTTCTTGCCAGGGTCATTAAATCGTAGACAATGTCTGCCAGATGCACTTTTTTCAGAGGAAGAGATCCATACTTATCAACGATAAAACCTACATCTTTTTCAAAATTTTCTGGCACATGATATGACACACCAAAAAATTTTTTCAGATGCGGAAGAGCTTCTGAAAGATTGCCATTTAACACGCCAGAAATGATTCCCGCCATTTGTTTTCTTTTTTCAAAGGACAGGTACCCAACCATACCAAAGTCAACAAATGCAATTTTCCCATCATCTGTCAGCATGATATTTCCAGGATGAAGGTCTCCATGGAAATAACCTGTTTCAAAAAGTGTTTGAAACAATCCTTTCACAAGACGCTGCGGTATATTTTGTTCTGGATGAGAAACATCAAAAATTTTCATTCCGTGTATCTGCTCCATTGTAAGAACCCTTCTGGAGGTATATTCCCACAATACGTGTGGCACCATGATATCGACTTTCTCATAAAATGCCTTTAATTTCTCCATCATTCCTGCTTCATAAATAAAATCCATCTGCCTTCTCAAATATTCTCCTGCTTCTTCCAGCAGATTTGATATATTCCACTGTTTCAATTCAGGAATATGCTTTGAAGCAAGCCGCAAAATTTCCTTTAATACCTCGATATCTGCTGCAACAACCTCTTCAATACCAGGTCTCCGCACCTTGACAACACACCTCTGTCCAGAGGAAAGCCTGGCAAAATGCACCTGCCCGATTGAAGCAGAAAATTGGGGTTGTTTTGAAAATTCAACAAAAATGTCTTCTATCTGTGTCCCGAAATCTTCAACAATCGTTTTTTTCACCTCTTCAAAGGAAAAAGGAGATACACTATCCTGCAGTTTAGACAATTCCTTAAGAAAATCTTCAGATAGAATATCAGCTCGCGTACTGAAAAATTGTCCAATTTTTATGTATGTAGGACCAAGTTCTTCAATAACACAACGTAATCTTTCTGCTGTGCTTAATAACTGTTTCCTTTTGGGTACTGCTGCTCTATGAAAACGAAGAATTCTGAAATGGGGTTCTCTAAAAATTCTGTCAATAAAATATCCAAGGCCGTGTTTGATAATTGTTCGCAGAACAAAACTGACACGACTGGCAAGGCGATATTTTCTTCTGACTCCAAGGATGTTCATTGGTTACCATGCTTGATATTCTCTATTTCTTTCTTCAAGTTCTCTATTTCTTCTTTTGTCGCAACACCAAAAACTTCCGCAATTTTCTCTTTTTCTATTTCTTTTATTCTTGACATTTTTCCAAGTATCCGGGAGAAACTTTTCTCAATTTTTTCTTCAAGATTTTTTTCTTTTACTTCTTTTTCGAGATTTTCCAAAATTTCTTTTCCCTTTTTTCCGGCAAGAGAAAGGGAAGCAATCCCGAGAGCAAGTACCTTGTACAGCACATTCTTTTTTTCATCCATCTTTCCCCCTTTTTAAAAAACAAATTTAACCAACTGACTTCTTGAGAAATCTCACTTTTCCTTTACCCGGACACATCCAACCAATTTTAAAAGACCTGAAGCCGTATTTCTGAATGATTGATTGTACCCTGTCAACATTGCGTTCAGGAAGTGCCATAATTAATCCTATTCCCATATTGAAAACATTGAACATTTCCTTTTTCGTAATCTTTCCATTACTCTGTATCATATAAAATATTTGAGGTATCTGCCAGGAATTAAGATAAATTTCAGCATCCAGATGTTCAGGCAGAATCCTCACCAGATTACCAGGGATGCCGCCACCAGTAATATGTGCAGCTGCATGAATTAACTTATTTTCAGCAAGAAAAGAAAGTAGTGTCGAATAAATGTATGTGGGTCGTAACAATTCTTCTCCCAGAGACCTTCCCAATGGTATCTGGTATGCCCCAAGCATCTTTTTCACACCCCTACCTGAGAGAAGAACTTTTCTTACAAGTGAAAATCCATTTGAATGAAGCCCATTTGAAGCAACACCAAGCAGTACGTCACCGTTTTTCACTTTCATTGGTCCCAGTATTCCATCTGCTTCAACTACACCAGTACAAAAACCTGCCAGGTCAAAGTCATCTTCAGAATATACATCAGGCATCTGCGCTGTTTCACCCCCGGCAAGAACACATTGCGACATTTCACAACCCTTGATTATTCCTTCAACAATCTTCTTTTCTCTTTCTATTTTCAATTTGCCAACTGCAATATAATCAAGAAAAAATAGTGGCTTTGCTCCACAGACAGCCACATCGTTACAGTTCATTGCCACCAGATCAATACCAATTGTATCGTATTTTTCAAACGCTTTCGCGATAAGAATTTTTGTTCCCACACCATCACAGGAAGCAACAAGATAACTTTTTTTGTTTTTGGTTGAGAACGGTATAAATCCTCCAAAAAAACCAATGTCTGTGGACATTTTCCGGGGAAATGATGCCTGCTTTACCCGTTGTTTGATCAGTGCAACAAGCATTTCTGCTTTATCATCGTTCACACCGGATTTTTTGTAAGTGATCATGGCTTACCTTTTTAAACGTTACGATATCATTATACCATTTATCGCATAAGATCAATAAAAAACGGGCGGATATGATTCCGCCCGTAGTAATCCAGATTTCCGAAATTATTTATTACCATCTACTTCCCGATAATCAGCATCCACAACTTTCTTATCGCTCTGTTCGGACTGTGGTTCAGATGAATGTGACGTTGTCTGCTGTTGTGCCTGACTGGATTGCGTCGATTGTTTATACAGAATCTCGGCTATACGATGAGAACTTTGTTCCACTTCCTGCATACGCGACCTTATTTCGGATTCATTCTTTGTTTCTATCGCTTTTCTCAAAGCAGAAATTTTTTCTCTCACTGTATTTCTTTCTGCTTCAGGAATTTTGCTTTCATGCTCTTTCAGAGTTTTCTCAACACTATAGGCAAGTGCATCAGCTTGATTGCATAGTTCAACCAGCTCCTTCTGTTTTCTATCCTGTTCTGCAAATTGCTCTGCTTCCTTAATCATTCTATCGATTTCTTCTTTAGTTAATTTTTTTGAAGCAGTAATGCGAATTGATTGTTCTTTTTTCGTTGCAAGGTCTTTTGCAGTGACTGACAAAATTCCATTTGAATCGATATCAAATGTCACCTCAATTTGCGGCACTCCCCTGGGAGCAGGAGGAATGTCGTCTAAATGAAATCTTCCGAGACTGGTATTATGCGCTGCCATCGGACGTTCGCCCTGCAACACATGAATTTCCACTGACGTCTGATTGTCTGTGGCGGTCGTAAATATCTGGCTCTTTTTTGTTGGAATGGTTGTGTTTCTCTCTATGATTTTGGTAAACACTCCACCAAGAGTTTCAACACCGAGGGACAAAGGCGTTACATCAAGCAATAAAATATCTTTGTCCTTTAGATCTCCTGCAAGAATTGCACCCTGAATTGCTGCCCCTGTGGCAACACATTCCATGGGATCAACTCCTCTCTCGGGTTTTTTACCCATAAAATCTTCAATGAATTTCTGTATAATTGGCATTCTTGTGGGGCCACCAACAAGAATAATTTTGTCAATCTGTGAAGGAGTTAGTTTTGCATCTGCAAGTGCCTGTTCCATTGGACCGCGACATTTTTCCACTCTTCCTCTAACAAGTTCTTCAAGTTGCGCCCGCCTTATTTTCATGGAAAGATGCTGCGGACCTTTGTCATTTGCAGTAATAAAAAGAAGATTGATTTCTGTCTCAAGAGTAGAAGAAAGCTCTATCTTTGCCTTTTCAGCTGCTTCCCTGATTCTTTGCATTGCCATCTTGTCATTTGTCAAGTCGATACCGGTTTGCATTTTAAAGTCCTTCACGATAAAGTCAATAACATCCTGGTCCATATCAGTTCCACCAAGTTGTGTGTCACCGCTGGTAGAAAGTACCTTAAAAACTCCACCTCCCATCATTTCCATAATCGTCACATCCAGGGTTCCTGCACCGAGGTCAAACACCATGATTTTTAATTCCTGATTCAACTTATCCAAACCATAGGCAAATGCTGCTGCTGTGGGTTCATTGATTAATCTCACAACTTCCAGACCTGCAATCGTTCCAGCATCTTTAGTGGCCTGCCTTTGGTTATCGTTAAAATATGCAGGGACAGTGATTACTGCTTTGTGAATCGAATAGCCGAGAAAACTTTCTGCATCTTTTTTGATTTTCTGGAGAATGAAAGCAGAAATTTGCTGGGGGGTATACGTTTTGCCATCAATTGTATACTTAAAATCAGTCCCCATTTTCCTTTTTGCACCGAAAATTGTGCGTTCAGGATTCACAGCTGCCTGTCTTCTTGCTGGTTCACCCACAAGAATCTGACCATCCCTTGTAAATGCTACGTATGAAGGAAACGCCTTTCCGCCGACAATGGTTGTACCTTCTGCACTCGGTATCACAACAATTTTACCGCCTTCCATTATTGCAGCTGCTGAATTACTTGTTCCAAGGTCTATACCAATGATTTTTTCCATGTTGACTCCTTTTTTCAATTTTTATTTTTACATTTCACAATTTTAGATGAATTTTTATCCAGCACAGTTTCATTTTTTCTGTATTGAAAAACATTGATGCATGGAATATTGTGTAAAGGATGTGCTGGAATATACCCGTCAATAGGCGGTGAGGGAATCGAACCCACGACCTCTTCCTTGTAAGGGAAGCGCTCTTGCCGACTGAGCTAACCGCCTGTCATCTATATATATTTTACTCTGATAATAAAACTTGACAAACATTTTAATTTGCTGTATAAAATGTTTTAAATAAATTTTTTTACAGATCAGGGGGGCAAAATGTTAGAGGAAATTAAGCAAGCAATAATTAGAGGAGATGCAAAGAAAGCCACAGAGCTTGTTTCTAAGGCTCTGGCTGAAAACATCAGCGTTGAAAAAATTTTGAATGAAGGGTTAATCGCTGGAATGAATGTTGTTGGAGTAAAATTCAAAAATAATGAATTTTATGTTCCTGAAGTCCTGATCGCTGCCAGAGCCATGAACCAGGCAATGGCGATACTGCAGCCAGAAATTGCCAAGGCAGGCATAAAACCTCAGGGGAAAGTGGCTATAGGAACAGTAAAAGGAGACCTCCATGACATTGGAAAAAATCTCGTCTCCATGATGTGGAAAGGAGCAGGCTTTGAAGTTATTGACCTTGGCATTGATGTTCCTGAAGAAAAGTTTGTAGAGGCGGCCAAAAATGGCGCTCAGTTGATTGGGCTTTCAGCCCTTCTGACAACCACAATGCCAGCAATGAAGGATGTTATTGAAAAATTAAAAGCAGAAGGAATCAGAGATAAGGTAAAAGTCATCATAGGAGGAGCTCCTGTAACACAAGCATATGCAGATGAAATTGGTGCTGATGGATACGCGCCTGATGCAGGATCTGCTGTTGACAAAGCCAAAGAACTGCTCGGGCTTCAGTAATATAGGCATATGAACCGTGTCTTGTTTCTCAACGATATACTGGATTTTACTGGGTTATGTTTCAGGTAGCTTAGTATGGGGTTACTGGATAGGAAGGTACTTTTATAAAATCGACCTGAGAAACAAAGGCAGCGGTAATATAGGTGCGACAAATGTATTCCGGGTGCTGGGACCAGTGCCCGGAATTTTTACTTTTATACTTGATGTGTTAAAGGGCGCTCTGCCAATAATACTGATGAAAAGTATCTATGGAGAAAATGTCAATCAAATCACACTGATTGCTGTTGGAGTAGCAGCAATTATTGGTAGTAAATTTTCTTTGTTCCTTAAGGGTAAAGGCGGAAAATCAGTAAATTGCAGCTTTGGTGTAATACTTGCCATGATGCCTGTTGAAGCAATATTCAGTTTGTTTGTATGGCTTGTGATATTTGCTCTCACTGGTTATGTTTCGCTGGCATCCATAACTGCAGCAATCGCATTACCTTTTCTGATATTCATTTTGCAAAACGATATACATCTTCTTTTTGTAGGAATTGTGATCTGTATCGTTGTAATTTTTGCCCACAGAGATAACATAAAAAGGTTAATTGGTGGCACTGAAAACAGGTTCAGCCTATGGAAAAAATAGGCATTGTCGGTGCAGGTGGCTGGGGTACTGCCCTATCAATAATACTTTCTGGCAAATTTGAGGTAACACTGTGGGAAAAGTTCCCTGAATATGCTTCTGTGCTTTCAAATACGAAAGAAAATATTGAGTTTCTTCCTGGGTTCAAAATACCCGATGATGTAACAATTACAAGTGATATTCAAACTGTCTGTAATAACAGTTTGCTTATAATCGTTGTACCTTCTCAGTATTTCAGAGAAACACTCAGAAATCTAAAACCTTTTTATAAAAGGCAGAAAATTTTGATCGCCACTAAAGGACTTGAACCAGAGACAGGAATGAGAATGTCAGAAATATTGTATAATGAAATAGGCAGGTGTAAATTTGCAGTGATTTCAGGACCCACAATTGCTTCTGAGGTTGCCGCAGGAAAACCGACTGCTGCGGTAGTGGCTTCTGACGATACACATATGGCGAGAGAAATACAGAATATGTTTTCCTCAAAAGTACTGAGATTATATACAAGCGATGACGTGTGTGGTGTTGAAATATGTGGTGGCTATAAAAATGTGATCGCAATTGGCTCGGGAATCATTGATGGACTCAAACTGGGTGATAACGCAAAGGCATCTTATTTGACAAGAAGCGTAGAAGAAATGAAAAGATTTGGAAAAATTTTTGGCGCAAAAGATAAAACATTTTTGGGACTTGCCGGAATTGGCGACCTGATCACAACCTCATTCAGCCCCAGCAGCAGAAATCACAGATTTGGTCAGGCAATAGCAATGGCTAAAAAAGAGCAATTTCTTGCTCAAACCAGAATGGTGGTTGAGGGAATATCTGCTTCAAAAGCCATTGTGAAAATGGCTAACACGTACAACATAGATATTCCTATTGCCGCAGCAGTGTATCGAATTGTACATGAAAATGCAAAACCACCCGACGAGATTGACAAACTTATGACAAGAGAATTGAAAAATGAGTGAGCATAACCGTTATTACAGTATCAGTGAGGTTTCTGAAATTACAGGAGTCGGCACGCATATTTTAAGATACTGGGAGAAACAGTTTTCTTTTTTGAAAATTCAGAGGGATCCTGCTGGAAGAAGAATATATTCTGCAAAGGATGTTGAAAGAATCAAACAAATTCAAAAATTGCTATACCAGAATGGATACAAAATCGTAGGTGTTAAAAAAAAATTCCATGATATCCATAACACGCAGAAAAAGAATAAACAGAATTCATCAGCATTGTTGAAAAAAATTCTTCGATACATAAAGGAGATCGAAAAATGTTTACCATAGGTGTTCTTGCCTCAGGAAAAGGAAGCAATCTTCAAGCAATTATAGATCAGATTAAAACAGGATTTTTGAATGTTAAAATAGGTGTGGTCATTAGTGATAATCCGCAGGCGTACGCTCTGGAAATTGCACGTTCTGAAAAAATTCCTGCCGAATATATAGAACCAGGGAAACATAAAACTTTCCTTGATCCAAATCAAGAAAAAAAATATGTTCAGTGTCTAAAGGAACATCATGTTGAGCTGGTTTGCCTGGCTGGTTTTATGAGGGTCATTAAAAAAGAGTTTTTCAATGCATATCAGGGGAGAATTATTAATATTCATCCATCTCTACTGCCTGCTTTTCGAGGGCTTGAAGCATGGAAACAAGCTATTGACTATGGAGTGAAATTTACTGGATGTACTGTCCATTTTGTTGAAGAAGATATTGATACCGGACCAATCGTACTTCAGGCAGTTGTTCCTGTATTGTCCGATGATAGTCCAGAAAGTTTGCATAAGAGAATCCAGGAAAAAGAACATATCATTTATCCTCTCGCCATAAAACTCATTTCTGAAAATAACGTTGTTGTCGAAGGAAGGAGAGTGATGATATATGAAGATTGACATCAGACCAGCTGTAGTTGCTGATGCGTATTTTATAAAAAATCTCATAAACGACCAGGCAAAAAAAGGAAAAATGCTTCCTGTTTCAATAAATCAGGTATTTGAAAATTTGAGAAACTTCTGGGTAATCTGTGATAAAAAAGGGAAAATCTTGGGTTGTGGATGTTTGAAAATTGTATGGAAGGACCTTGGCGAAATCAGATCCCTTGCCATTAAAAATTCAAAGCAAAAAAAGGGATATGGTTCACTGCTGGTTGAAACATTATTAAATGAGGCAAAAAAAATTGGCACAAAAAAAATTTTTGTACTTACATATGTTCCTGAATTTTTTGAAAAGTTTGGTTTTGTTCGAATAGAAAAGACAAAACTTCCACATAAAATATGGATTGATTGTATTAACTGCCCAAAATTTCCGAGATGCGACGAAATACCAATGCTAAAAAAAATATGAAAAAACTTCTATTGATTCTGGTTTTCTTGTTCGGGTTTCAGGTTCATGCAATGATGGATATGGCCACAAACCAGGAGCTCGAAGATTTTTTGTCTGGTAGGGATTTAAAAATGCAACGCAGTTTTATGAACAACATGATTGCTATTGGAAAAAATTTGGAATTTTCAGGCACTTCATATGAAGATGTGATTTTATTCGGCATTACTATTAACTTTAATGGAATATCAAACAAAGACGTTTATATCGCAGGTGACACCGTGAGAATTTCTGGAACAATTAAGGGAAATCTGAAGGTAATGGCAAGAAATTTAATAGTAGAAAATTGTGAAATTGATGGCAATGTTAATATCGTTTCACCTGAAATACTGATGGCTGACAGCGTAAGATGCAAAAATAGTACCAAAATATGGTCAAGAGATATTCAGATGGGTGGACATTATAAAACTGTTCACATAAAAACCAGAGATATTATTTTTACAAAAAATATTGAGATCAAAGACCTTTTTGTACAGAGTCAGACGAAACCTTCTCTTCCTATAAATGTGCTTAAACATTGCAACTTCAAATATGAACCACCTATTCCTCAAAAGGCACAGATCTTTTTTTCGTCTAAATTCAGAAAATTATATTCGTTTTTGAGTTTGTGTTTCCCTTTTCTTTTAATGACGATCATTACGCCAAGGGTCCTTCAGGAAACAATAGAAATTATAGAAAAAAAACCCATCTGGATTTTTTTCAGTGGTATCCTACTACTGTTGATTACTCCATTAATCATGATACTCTTGATGGTCACTGTGATTGGTGCTCCGATCGGATTGATATTATTAACATTTTATATATCTCTTCTATATTTGTGTCGTGGATTCACTTGCATTGCACTGGGAAGAATTATTCTTTTCAAGCTGAAAGAAAGCAAATTGAAACTGATTCTTGCCATATTTGTTGGAACCGGAGTTTTTGTTCTTTTCACTGCAATACCAAAGGCAGGTGTGATTGTTCAGGTGCCATTTCTGGTTTTCGGATTCGGTGGATTTGCTGTTGGTAGAATTCGCATGTTTCTGACATTGAAAAAACAAAATCTAATATAACAGGGAGAAGCAAAATGAAAAAAATTGTCGTAGCATATTCTGGAGGTCTCGATACCTCTGTCATCATTAAATGGTTACAAACAAAGTATCAGGCAGAAATTATTGCCTTCACAGCAGATGTCGGACAGAGAGAAAATCCGGCGCTGCTTGAAAAAAAAGCGCTCCAGACAGGTGCAAAAAAATTTTATTTTGTAGACCTCAAGGATGAGTTTATCAACAATTACATATTCCCGTCATTAAAAGGTTCTGCGCTTTATGAAGGCAAATACCCCCTGGCAACAGCTCTTTCCCGGCCACTGATTGCAAAAAACATGGTTGAGGTTGCAAAAAAAGAAAATGCAGATGCCTTCGCACACGGATGCACAGGGAAAGGAAATGACCAGGTAAGATTTGAACTTGCATTTAAAAATCTTGCGCCTGAAAAGGAGATCATCGCGCCTGTCAGAGAATGGGAGTTCAAATCAAGGGAAGAAGAAATTGCATATGCAAAAAAACACAATATTCCTGTCAGCGTGACAAAGAAAAAACCCTACAGTATTGATTGGAACCTGTGGGGAATTTCCATAGAATGCGGTGTCCTTGAAGACCCATGGCATGAACCTCCTGAAGATGCTTATCAAATTACACAAAATCCCGAAAATGCACCGTCAAAGCCAGAGTACATAGAAATCGAATTCTGTGAAGGAATCCCTGTAGGAATCAATGGAAGACATGTTAATGGTCTAAAACTTATTTCTATGCTTAATGAAATTGGTGGTAAACATGGCGTGGGTAGAATTGATATGATTGAGAATCGTCTTGTCGGCATCAAGTCAAGAGAAATTTATGAAGCACCGGCTGCAGTGATTCTTCATACTGCGCATTCAGAACTTGAAAAACTGATTCTTGAAAGGGAACTATTACACTTCAAAACGATAGTCAGTCAGAAGTATTCAGAACTGATTTATTATGGATATTGGTTCAGCGATTTCAGAATCTGTCTTGAAAAGTTTATCAACGAAACCCAGAAATACGTGACCGGGACTGTAAGAATAAAATTATTTAAGGGACAATGCACAGTGGTCGGCAGGAAATCTCCATTTTCTTTATATGAGGAAAAACTTTCCACATACACTGAAAAGGACATTTTTGACCACAGAGCATCAAAAGGTTTCATTGATATTTATGGCCTGCCTTTAATTCTGGAAGGCAGAAGAATCAGAAAAAAAGAAAAGTAATATGGAAGAAGAAAAAATCATCAAATGGTTAAAATCTCACTGTTTGCCAGAAAGGAAAGAAGTACAAATTGGTATTGGAGATGACGCAGCTGTCATCAACCTTAATAAAACTCACTACCTGTTGCTGACAACAGACGCCGTCGTGGAAAATGTGCATTTCAAAATTGACCAGGCAAGTTTTTATCAGATTGGGTGGAAAGCCCTGGGAGTCAATATCAGTGACATTGCAGCAATGGGAGGCAGTCCACTGTGGGCACTTGTTTCTATTGGTATACCTCAGAAAATCGTTTCAGCATACAGGGAAATATACAGAGGAATTCGTGATATGGCGAAATTGTTTAACGTAGATATCATCGGCGGTAATCTATCCCGTTCAGAAATATTATTTGTGGACATTTTTCTTGCAGGAACCGTAAAAAAGAAAAATCTTGTCCTACGAAGTACCGCAAAGCCAGAAGACATTCTTTTTGTAACAGGACAATTGGGCGGTTCCCAGAAAAAAAAGCAATTCGAGTTCATTCCAAGAGTTAAGGAAGCACAGACAATCATTAGTCACATAAAACCCACTGCTATGATTGACCTTTCTGATGGACTGGCTGCAGATGCAAAAAAACTTGCTGAAGCATCTGGATGTGGTTTTGAAATAGAAATTTCAAAAATACCTGTATCTCAGGACGCTTCAGAAAAAAATAGAATTAGTTCTGCTCTCTATGATGGTGAGGACTATGAATTGCTAATGGCAATTTCGCCTAAATCTGTCAGTCGTGTGCCTGCCAGCATCAACGGTGTACCACTAACAGAAATAGGTAAACTAACAAAGAAAAAAGTATTTGTACTGAAACATACAAATGGAAGCACAAACAAAATATCAAAAGAAAAATTCAGGCACTTTGAATAACAGAAAAAAGATCCTGGTGTTTGAAACAAACTCTGCGAAGGAAACAGAAAAACTGGGTTTCAAAATTGCACATATGATAAAAAAATATGGTATTCGTTGTGCGATTTTTACAGGTCCTTTTGGTTCAGGAAAGACAACAATAATCAGAGGTATTATCAAAAAACTGACAGGGAAAAACCATGTTACTAGTCCGTCGTTCACCCTAGTTTGCGAATATACAGAAGGAGAATTTCCAGTGTTTCACTGCGATTTTTACAGGATAAAAAGCCCTGTCGAGCTTGAAAGCTTTGGATTCAAAGAATATGAGAAAGGTTTGTTGCTTATTGAATGGCCAGAATCTGCTTATGAAAAAATCCCGGAAAATTCATTGAAAGTGATGATGAGTTTTGTCAGTTTGACACGAAGAAAAATCACTATCATATTTCCATGAAAACGTTTATACTGAAAAGATTGCTACAACTGATTCCGATGTTAATAGGAATGAGTTTTATTTCCTTCATGATCATACAATCTTCCCCTGGAGATTATTTTGCGCAGATGAAAATGAATCCAGAAATATCTCCAGAAACAATAGAAATGATGAAAATCAACTTCGGACTTGACAAGCCGGTCCTTGTTCAATATTTACTCTGGCTGAAAAATATGTGCAGAATGGATTTCGGCATTTCCTTTGCGTATCACATTCCAGTAACAACATTAATCAAGTTTCGACTCAAAAATACATTATGTCTGGCCATTTTTTCCCTTTTTCTCAGCTGGGTAATAGCGGTTCCACTGGCAGTTCTTGCGGGGTATAAAGAAGGAACAAACATCGACAGAATGCTGTCCATATTTGCATATCTTTCAATATCTCTGCCATCTTTTTTTGTCGCCCTGCTGTTTGTCTATTTCATCAGCAAAACAGGTGTTTTACCTCTTGGAGGCACAAGGAGTATTTTTGATGTTAACGCAAGCGCCTTCTTAATTTTTAAAGATTACATGAAACACCTGCTTGTACCAGGATTGGTACTGTGTTTTGTGAACATTGGATGGCTTTTTCGACTTATGAAAAATAATTTTGTTGAAGTATTTAATACTCCTTATATACTGGCTGCCTGGGCAAGAGGACTTCCTGCAAGTTCCATCATATTCAAACATACATTAAGAAATGCACTAAATCCGATGTTTACAATTCTCGGAATGGAAATTGGAAGCATCCTTAATGGTGCCGCGCTTACAGAAATCATATGTGGATGGCCAGGCATGGGAAGTTTGATACTTGAAGCAGTGCTTTCGCACGACCTGTATCTTGTAATGGGCGCACTTGTGATCAGTGGCTTTCTTTTAATTATTGGAAACCTTATCGGCGATATTTTGCTAACCATTTTTGACCCAAGAATCAGATTAACATGAAAAGATTTTTCCAAAGATTAAGAAATCACAGCAAACTGGCGTATTTCAGCTTCTGGTTCCTTGTTTTCTTTTATATTGTCTCGTTTTTTGCTGATATCCTTGCGCCCTATCACTTTGATTATCAATTCAGAAATAAACCATATCAGCCACCAACAAAAATTCATTTTATTGATGAAAGCGGCCATTTTCACATCAGACCATTTGTTTACAACATGATTATAGATGACCCTGTTTTCAGAACATACAGGGAGGATCAGTCCACCAGATACCCTGTAAAATTTATCGTCAATGGTCCTGAAAGGAAAATATTTTTTGTTTTTAAAACCAGCAAATATCTTTTTGGTGTTGATGAACCAGCTGGTATTTTCCTGTTCGGAACAGATACCTATGGCAGAGATATATTCTCAAGATTGTTGTATGGTGGAAGAATTTCTCTGTCTATCAGCATAGTCGGGGTATTAATTTCCTTCACACTCGGTATGATTACAGGAGGTATTGCAGGCTATTTCGGTGGATTAATTGACCAGATTCTCATGAGATTTGTGGAAATTCTTATGGTCTTTCCTTCTTTTTATCTTATGCTTTCTCTCAGGGCAATGTTTCCACTCAATCTTTCAAGCATTCAGGTGTATTTTCTTATCGTACTTATTCTCAGTTTGATTGGCTGGGCGGGACTTGCAAGAATTATCAGGGGCATGGTACTTTCTATTAAGGAAGAGGACTATGTACTGGCTGCAAAATCCCTCGGGCTTTCTCACTGGAGGATTTTATTTTTTCACATATTTCCAAACACGTTTTCTTACACAATCACCGCATTGACCATCAGCGTACCTGGATATATTATTGGTGAAGCCGCATTGAGTCTTCTCGGCCTTGGGATACAGGAACCATATCCAAGCTGGGGTAATATCCTATCTTCAACAATCGGAAATCTGAAAGTTGTCGGAGATGCACCGTGGCTTTTACTTGCTGGAGTATTTATATTTGCTGTGTTGATTAATTTCAATCTTCTCGGGGATGCGCTCAGAAATGTCCTTGACCCAAAAAACTGGTAAACATGGAAAAAATTCTTGAAATCAAAAATCTATCGGTTATCAGAAAACAAAAAGAAAAATTTGTACCAGTATTGAACGATATCAATTTCTCTATTGAAAAAGATGAGTTATTCTGTCTTGTCGGTGAATCCGGTTGTGGCAAAACAAGCCTTGCACTTTCTATAATGAAACTTCTTCCCAAAAGTTTCACAGTAAAGTCAGGCGAAATTTTCGTCAATGGGAAAAACATTCTGGCGATGGATGAACAATCAATAAGAAGCATGAGGGGTAGAGAAATGAGTATTATTTTTCAGGATCCAGGTGCATATCTCGATCCACTCTTTACAATTGGAGTGCATATGAAAGAAGCGTTTCATGGAGACACAAAACAACAACAAGTTTTGATGACATCTGCGTTGAAAGAGGTCGGTCTTGAACCTTATATGTTACATAGTTACCCACACCAGCTGAGCGGAGGCCAGCAACAAAGAGTGATGATTGCAATGGCACTGATCAATAAACCGTCACTGGTAATAGCTGATGAGCCAACAACTGCTCTTGACATTTTAACAACTTATCAAATTATTAATCTGTTAGACACCATACGCAAAAAGTATCATCCAGGTATGCTTTTTATCACCCATGACCTGAAACTTGCCACAAAAATCGGAACCCGTACAGGAATCATGTACAATGGATACATCGTGGAAATTTTTATTCCAGGTAAAACCAGGCCAGCTCATCCGTATTCCAGTATTTTAATGGGTACTGAATACAAATATTCTAGGATATCTGAAGCAACGTTATCCTGGCAATCTGATATATGCCCGTTTTTTGAAAAATGTCCTGAAAGAGATAGTGAATGTGAAAAACAAATTGCTTTTACGTGGTATCAAGATATGACGGGAATTAGGTGTATAAAACATGGAAGAAATTCTCAGGTGTGAAAAAATTAGTAAGAATTTTATGATCAAGGACCCTCTTGGTATCAGCAAGAGAAAGCTCACAGCTATCAATAATATTTCTCTCAGTATAAATCAGGGTGTGAACACTGGTATCGTTGGAGAATCAGGATCAGGAAAAACAACTCTGGCAAAAACATTGACATTACTGGTCAGACCTGATTCAGGACTTATTTATTATAGAGGTAATGAAATAACAAAATTGCCTGATAGGAAACTCCGATTTTTCAGAAATCGCGTAAGAATAATTTTTCAGAATCCATACAAATCTTTAAATCCACGGTCAACCGTTGAAAGGGTAATAAAGGAAGCTATGCTGACTGAAACAAAAACATCAGAAACAGTTGACGACATACTTTCACATGTTGGACTGCCACCTGAATATAAAGATAAATATCCTCATCAGTTGAGTGGAGGAGAAAGACAGAGGGTAGCGATTGCAAGAGCCCTGGTAGGAAATCCGGAATGTATCATTGCCGATGAACCAACAGGGAGTCTTGACGCAATGACTGAGATATATATTTTGACATTACTTGACGAATTAAAAAAGCGTTTTGGGCTCACCTATGTGTTCATTTCACATAACCTCAAGATTATAGCAGAATTTTGTGAAAGGATTATGGTGATGTACAGGGGTCACATCGTTGAACAGGGTTCAGTTGAACAGATATTAAAAAATCCACTCCATCCATACACACGATTGCTTTGGAATCCAGAATCTGAAAAATTCGTCAGACAACAGCAGAAGTACAATTATGGATGTCCCTTCCTTCACAGATGCATATTCAGAATGGAAAAATGTTTTCATCAATCTCCTGAGCTAAAAGATAAAGAAAATGGACACCTTGTTTCGTGTTTTCTTTACGAATAAAATAAATTAGGTTAAAATTTAATCAAAAAGGAGAGAAAATGGCAACAGAGGTACCAGAAACCAAAAAAATTCAGAGACAGCTTACATTGCCACTCAGCCATGCGTTTCACATGAGTATTCGTAGCATAAGAATAAGATTTGGCAGGTCTATCATAGTGACGATGTCCATTGTGCTCGGTATAGCGTTTCTAATGTCCATATTGAGCAGTAATGCATTTGTAACTGGAATTCTGGAAAAAGGACCGGAAAATATAAAAATCGCTCTCCAGCAAAATCTGGAAGAAATAAGAACTCGTCAAATGTGGCTGGTCTCACTTTCACTGCTTGTCTGCGTCGTTGGAATTGTTAATGCAATGCTGATGGCTGTGACTGAAAGGTCAAGAGAAATTGGAACAATGAAGTGCCTCGGCGCCCTTGATAAATTTGTCGTTGAACTTTTTCTTCTTGAATCATCAATGCAGGGGTTGGCAGGTTCAATAATAGGAGTGATATTTGGTGGTACTGCCACATTCATCATTTATCTTTTAAGGTATAAAGGACTGATATGGAGTATCTTTCCTGCAGGTTTATTACTAAAATATTCTGCTTTCAGTATAATTCTGGGAATCGCTATATCTGTCATTGGAGCCATTTACCCTGCCTATGTTTCGGCAAAAATGGAACCAGCCGAAGCAATTCGCAGGGAGGTTTAAAAAGGAGAACACTATGCCAAAAGAAGCAATTGTAAGAACGATAGGATTGAAGAAAACATTTTTACTTGGAAAAATTCCGCTCCATGTTTTGAAAGGTATTGACATTGAAATTTATAGGGGAGAATACATTTCAATTATGGGACCTTCTGGAAGTGGAAAAACAACATTGTTCAACATGATAGGTGGTCTTGACAAACCAACAGAAGGAAAGGTTTATATTGATGAGGTTGATATTGCACAGCTTGATGCATACGAACTGGCATGGTTAAGATGCAGAAAAATTGGTTACATTTTTCAAACATTTAATCTGATACCGGTTATGACAGCTCTCGAAAATGTTATGCTTCCTATGATTTTTGGTGGGATGGAAAATGATGAAGCAATGAACAAAGCAAAGGAATTACTTGAAACAGTCGGTCTTGGTGAACGATTGCATCATAAACCATTTGAATTGTCAGGTGGACAACAGCAACGCGTGGCAATTGCAAGGGCACTTGCAAATGATCCAGCGATTATTCTTGCTGATGAACCAACAGGAAACCTTGACCTGAAAACGGGCAAGGAAATTATTCACCTTCTGAAGGAAATGAATAAAAATAAGGAAGTCAGTATTATCACGGCAACGCATGATCTAAAAATGCTTGATGTGTCAGATAGAATCATATGGATTAGAGATGGTATGATTGAAAGAATAGAAGACAGAGAAAACCTACAGATTAAAGTGGGTGAAGTGGAGGGAGAGGAAGCAGGTTGATGTACAATAGGAAATATACTTTTGGAATCATTGGATGCGGCAATATCGGTTATGCGTTCATCAATGGACTGTTAAAATATGGAAATATTCCTGCTACTTCTATCTGCGCTCATGATATAGATCCATCAAAGACAAACAGATGTAAGGAACAACTGAATATTCAGATTTTGCCACCTATTGACCTTGTAAAAGAATCACGCTTTATTATACTTGCTGTTAAACCAAAAGATATTTCTGAATTGTGCCATAATATATCTTGTTTTCTTGATAATTCTTCGGTTGTCATAAGCGTTGCTGCCGGCATAACAATAGAGTCACTGTACAAAAATCTTGGGAAAAAAATATCCATTTTTAGAATGATGCCAAATCTTGCAGTTGAATATGGTAAAGGAATTATTGGCTATTGTTTTGAAAATGTACCTGATTTCATTGTCAGAGAAGTCATCGAAACATTTTCCAAAATTTCATTTTGTTTTCATGTTAGGGAAAACGAAATGTTTCTTGTAACGGCAGTTACTGGTAGCGGACCCGGTTTTCTCTTTTATATTGCTGAACTGATATACGAATTTCTGATAAAGAAAAACTTTTCTGAAGACATTTCAAGAAAGGTTGTTGCCATGCTTTTTGAAGGGACAGGAACGATGCTTTCGAGATCTAAAGAAAAACCATCGACTTTAAAGGAACGGGTGTGTTCTCCAGCAGGAACAACCGTGGCAGGAATTACTAAACTGATGGAAAATCATCTGGATAAAATTTTGGAAGAGGCTTTTGAAGCAGCCGAAAAAAGAGCAATTGAACTATCAAAATAATACAACCAATATCAGGAGGAAATATGGATGAACTATCCAGAATTAAAGAAACAGCTGCATTTCTGAAAACAATTACTAGGACAAAACCAGAAATAGGAATTATTCTTGGAACAGGGCTTGGTAAATTTACAGATAGAATCAATATTGAGAAAGTTGTTTCTTATGATTCTATTCCCAATTTTCCTGTTTCTACAGTCGAAGGTCATGCAGGCAACCTCATTTTTGGAACAATTGGAGATAAAAGCATCGTTGCGTTCCAAGGTAGGTTTCACCTTTATGAGGGCTATACCGCACAGGAAATTGCTCTTCCCATCAGAGTTCTAAAATTTCTTGGAGTGAAAATTCTTCTTGAATCTAATGCTGCGGGCGGTTTGAACCCTATGTTTAAACCTGGAAACATTGTAATTATCACTGACCATATTAATCTTACCGGACATAATCCGTTAATAGGACCCAATTATGAAGAAATCGGGGTAAGGTTCCCTGATATGTCAAATGTGTATGATGCTGGAATCATTGAGCTTGCCGAAAACATTGCCCTTGAGAAAAAAATTCCAGTCAAAAAGGGAGTCATCGTAGGATTAACCGGGCCAAATCTTGAAACAAGAGCAGAATACAGATTTTTAAGAGCGATCGGCGCTGATATGGTTTGTATGTCCACGGTTATTGAGGTTATTGCTGCAGTGCATGCAGGTTTAAAAGTTTTTGGAGCATCTGTAATTAGCGATATGTGTCTGCCTGATGCTCTAAAGGTGACAACATTCGAGGAAATTCTGGCGACAGCTGCAGCAGCAGAGCCTTTCTTGACAGATCTTTTTGAAAATATTATAATTAAGCTTTAAAGGATAACAAATGAGTGAAAAGGAAAAATCAAAACCAGAAGTAAAAACAATACGACCACCGCTGGAAAGAATTAACATCCGCTGCAGGGTTTGTTTCATCGTTGATGGATATTATCCTGACGAAAAGAAATGCAGGCATTGCGGTGCCCGCCTGTTTGAAATAGACAGGTATTAGGGAGGGGGTGACTGTATCTCTGTGGAAAAACAACACCACGAACACTTTGAAAAAATTTTCAAACAATTCAAACGCGAGGTTGAAAAGGAAGGCATTATCAGAGAAATCAAGAAACGAGAGTTCTATGAAAAACCCAGCCAGTTGAGACGTCGCAAAAAAATCAAAAAATATCGAACTCAATCAGCATAGAAAGTTCCATGCCGCAAAATAGTTTTATTACAATTGGCTTGAATCCGTGTCTGGACGTTAACTGTTTTGCCAAAGAATTCAAAACAGACGATATTATCCGAATCAGCAAAAAGATTGTATCTGCGGGCGGTAAGGCGATTAATATTGCAAAATTTCTGAGCAAGTTTAATGTAGATGTACAATCAGTTGGCATTGCAGGCGGTTTTAACGGAACCCGTTTCAAAAATCTTTTAAAAAAATCAGGCATTTCCACTGATTTCATAATTGATATAGAGGGAGAAACCAGAGAAAATTACAATTTTTTTTTGAAAACGGTACAGTCTTACGATTCAATGAACCTGGTCCTACCATAAACAAACAGTCCCTGAAGGAAATACTTAAATTTATATTCAGTATTGATTTTAATCCTGCAAAATGGATTCTCATTTCTGGTAGTTTACCTCCTGGAATGCCTGAAGATTTATACGCCAGATTAATAAAAGAAATCCGCCGAAGAGGAAAAAATACGTTGATTGGCCTTGATACAGATGGAAAATTTCTTCGTTATGGCGTTGGCGAAAAACCTGATTTAATAAAGCCCAATATCTGGGAACTTGAAAGACTTATGTCGGAACGGATTCTCAATTTTGAACATCTATGTCAGACAGGGGAAAAACTGCTAAAATCAGGGATTCCATTTATTATCGTCACAATGGGAGACAAAGGAGCTATTGGATTCTCAAAGGATGGCTTTTTTTATGCAAACGGTCCAGTCGTTAATAATCCTGGTTCTGTCGGGTGTGGTGATGTCCTTCTTGCTGGATTCGTTTTGTCTTTTTCTCAAACAGGCAATTTCAAAGAATCGTTAAGGTTTGCAGTTGCATCCGCAACAGCAAAGGCAGCAAGGGCTTTTACAGATTTTCCAAGTCCTGACGAGGTAATACAATTGCTGAAAAACACATTTATTTGCGGTCTCGAAGACCTTGACGAAGAAATAAAAAAATCAATCCCCCGAGAAATGCCTGGGAAAAAATTAAAAACAGATTAATCAGTGCCATTGCAATTGCTGCTTCCTGACCGATAAAAGGTTTAAAGAAAAAAAGATAACCATATTCCCTTATTCCAAGCCCGCCGAGGGAAGGAATCATTGCTGAAAGCCATATAATGGGAATGAATATAAAAAACAAAGGGAAAGGAACAAATGCTTTATCCGCATGAGAAATGAGTATTACACATAAATACTGAACATAAATCGAAATCACCTGAACAGCCATGCTTGCCAGAAAGGCATTGGTAAAAACCCTTCGATTAATCCCATAATCCCTGAGATGATTATAGAATGCCCTTAACTTTTCTCTGATTCTACGAGGAAAAAGTTTCCCCGTCAAAATGGCAAGTTTATCCCAGACGATCAAAAGCCAGACAGACAGCGCAAGAATGAAAAGAAATACAAGGGTAATTTTCAATTTTTGAGGCAAGTGTCCCTGATAATATAATAAACTGAGTATAGCCATAAAAATGATAGATGACGAACCAATAAATCGATCAAAAATTACAGATGTACCAAGTTTCAATTTTTCCTCCTGATTTCTGGTAATATAAAAAATTTTGACGGCATCTCCGCCTGCTCCAGTCGGTAAAATGATATTAAAATACATTCCAATAAGAGACAATTGCCACACTTTAGCAAATGGCATTTTTTTTCTGAATTCGTCCAGAATAAAGTACCATCTGAGAGCCATAAAAAAAGTCACCACGTAATTAATCAGAATGATGACTATGAAAAATGGAACATCTACATTTTGCAAAATTTCAATCATCTGCGGGATATCAATCTTCTTGGTAATAAGGAATATAAAAAACCCGCTTACGAATACTTTAATGAAAATGCTTACCAATCGCTTCATTTTTTGTATCAACCAGCACTTTATCGGGTTCTGATAGAAACAAGTTCCTTCCTTATGCTATCAAGGACTCCGTTGATGAATTTGCCGGCATCTAAAGAGCTATAAATTTTAGAAATTTCAATCGCCTCATTGATCGCCACAATGTCAGGGGTTTCAGGAACAAAAGCCATTTCGTAAATAGCAATTCTTAAGATATTACGATCAATATAGCTCAACCTTGAAATATCCCAGTTTCTGCAATATTTCGCGAGCAATCCATCGATGAATTGTAAATTTTTTATCACTCCGGTGACAAGGGCCCTGGAAAACCGATAAATTTGTTTGTTTGTTTCTTCTTCTTTCAACACATCGTCAATCTTTTCCTCAACCATTGAATTTTGAATATCAAGTTGATAACAGGCCTTTAAAGCAGCGATTCTTGCACTCCGAAATGTCTTTTTCATTTCAGTAAATCATTAATGTTTGCCATTTCAATGGCTGAAAGCGCGGCATTCCAGCCCTTATTTCCCATTTTTGTCCCCACTCTTTCTGTTGCCTGTTCAAGACTGTCTGCAATGATAATTCCATAAGTGACAGGAACAATCCCCTCGCTATTAATTTGACCTAAAATCCTTGTAACCTGTCCTGCCACATATTCAAAATGCGGCGTTGCCCCACGAATAATCACTCCAAGACATATCAGAGCGTGATACTTTTTCAAAGAAGCCATTTTTCTTGCCGCAAAACCAATCTCAAATGAACCTGGTACCCAGACAACATCAATACTTTCGTCTGATGCACCGTGTCTTTTAAGACAGTCCAGTGCACCATCAAGAAGATTTTTCGTCAAAAATTCATTAAATCTGCTTACCACGATTCCAAAATGCTTTCCTTCTGCGGAAAGATGTCCTTCTAAAATTCTCATTTTTTTCCTCCTGGTTGACATAAACTTACATTTCTAATTAAATGTTTCATTTTCAATTTTTTTGTTTCAAGGTATTTAATGGAATGAGGATTCGGCGGCACCTCGATGGGTACTCGTTCAATAATGCGTATTCCATAACCCTCAAGACCGATAATTTTTCTGGGATTATTGGTAAGAAGCCGAATATTTGTTAGTCCCAAATCAAGAAGAATCTGAGCACCAATGCCATAATCCCTCAGGTCGTCCGGATAACCAAGATAAAGATTTGCCTCAACAGTATCCATCTTTTTCTCTGACTGAAGTTTATACGCTCTGAGTTTATCCGCAAGTCCTATTCCCCTGCCCTCTTGAGGCAAATATATTAACGCGCCTCCCTGCTGGGAAATCATTTCAAGGGACTTGTGCAATTGCTCCCCACAATCGCATCGAAAAGAATGAAAAATGTCTCCAGTAAGGCATTGTGAATGAACTCTGACCAGAGGTATTTTTTTATTATCAGGCAATTTCTTTACCAGAGCCAGGTGATTGTTGTTTTCAATTTTATCTCTGTAAAGATAAAGATCAAAAGTTCCAAATTTTGTTGGTAACTCAACAGATAAAACCCTTTCAATCAGTTTTTCCCTCATCCTTCTGAACTTGATTAAATCCGCAATCGTAATGATTTTCAAGTTATGTTTTTTCGCAAATTTCAATAATTCTGGCATTCGCGCCATGGAACCATCGTCTGCCATAATTTCACATATCACTCCTGCTGGATAGTGTCCTGCTATTCTTGCAAGGTCAACGGCTGCTTCAGTATGCCCGGCACGTACAAGCACGCCTCCCTGTTTTGCTTGAATGGGAAACACATGCCCTGGTCTTGCAAGATCCTCTGGCTTTGTGGCAGAATTAATCAAAAGTTTTATCGTCTTTGCTCTATCATGTGCAGAAATCCCTGTCGTCACTCCTTTTTTGGCATCAACAGAAACAGTAAAACCGGTTCGATGAAGTGCTGTATTATCCTCCACCATCGGAGTTAAGTTTAACTGTCTTATTCTTTCTTGGGTTAATGCTACACATATTAATCCCCTGGCATGTTTAGCCATAAAGTTGATGTGCTGCGGGGTGACCTTTTGAGCTGAACAAATCAAATCCCCTTCGTTTTCTCTTTTTGCATCATCAACAACAATGATAAATTTCCCCTTTTTCAAATCCTCTATTGCCTTTTCGACAGTGCTGATTTCAAAAAATTGCTTCCTTGTTGATTTCATGTTTTTCCCTGTATGTTCTGCCTTCTATTGCAGATTTCACAATAACATCAGTTTCTACATTCACCCTATCTCCCACACGTTTCTCCCCAATTGTGGTATTCTCAACTGTATATGGAATTAACCATACAATAATTTGATTACCCGTAATATCTGCAACAGTAAGAGAAATTCCATCAATTCCCACAGAACATTTTCGAACAAAGTATTTTATAAAAGGAGCAGGTACCTGTATCCTGATTACATAATGGTCTTTTTCATCTTTTTTTCCTGAAAGTGTACCAGTAAAATCAATATGTCCTAAAAGAAAATGTCCCCCTACCCTATCACCATATTTCAATGCACGTTCAAGGTTGACTCTTGTTCCAATCCTAATCTGTCCGAGGGTTGTCAACTTCATTGTTTCATAGGAGATTGTTGCATAAAATATATGTTGAGTAATTTTTTCAACAGTCAAACATACCCCATCCACACTGATACTGTCTCCCTGTTGCAAATCATCAAAAACTTTTACAGCGCTGATGCCAATGATAGATGTCTGCCCAATCGGTTTCTTTTCAACAACGATGCCTTTTTCTTCAATTATTCCTGAGAACATTTTTCCAGAACAATCAATATATCGTTTGAAAACCTGATAATTTCTTTAAGTTCAAGACCAGACATTCCCAGGGGTATGGTTTTACCCTTCAATGGCGGATATACAGCATCCCCACCAATAATTTTACTTCCAATAAAAACATAAATTTTATCAAAGAGCTCGCAATCATAAAAGGAAGTTAAAACCTTTGTACCTCCTTCAACAAATAGTTTACCAATGCCCCTTTCATACAAATTTTGAATTACCTGCTGAATATCAAGAAATCCAGCAGAGTTTTTATCAACCTCAACAAATTCAACATTTTCCGGGTATTCTGTCTGCAAGGACCTTGTACCTCTACCTGTAAAAACGATCACTTTTTTAGATGTCTCTAAAAAAATTTTTGCATCACGCGGACATCTCAGGGATGTATCAAGGATAATCTTTGAATAACGTTTGTTTTTTAAAAGAGATTTTCTTCCTCCGTAAGGAACAGAATAATTCAGTTCAGGATTATCTTTGATAATAGTTTCTACCCCAGTCATTATTGCATCGTATTCAAATCTCAGATTTCTATTAAATGCTCTTGCGTCATCACATGTAATCCACTTCGAATTGCCAGAAGCATCGGCAATCTTGCCATCAATACTCATAGCCCACTTCAAGGCAATAAAAGGCCTTTTCTTTTTCATATATGTAAAATAGGCTTTGTTTAAGTCTATGGCTTGTCTTTCCAGTAATCCATGCCTTACTTCAATACCATGATTTCTTAACATGCCAACACTCTTACCGTTTACAAAAGGATTGGGATCAATGGTACAGAAAACAACCTTTTTTATACCTGCTTTGATAATTGCATCAGTGCAGGGAGGGGTTTTTCCATAATGACAACAGGGTTCAAGATTTACGTAAAGGGTAGCATTTTTTGCCTTTGAACCTGCCATTTTTAGTGCTTCCACTTCTGCATGGGCCAGCCCATACGCTCTATGCCAGCCCTGTCCAACGACATGATTTCCCTTAACAACAACAGCACCAACCATTGGATTTGGACTGACCAGTCCGAGGCCATTGTTGGCAAGAGAAAGACATTTTTTCAGGAAAATTTCATCCCTGGATGGTTTCATCTCATTTCCTGACCACCGGTCACGTTAATTGCCTGGCCTGTCATGTAACTGGCATAATCGCTTGCAAGAAAAACAGCCACATTAATCACATCCTTGTATGTGCACGGCCTGCCGAGAGGTACCTGGTCAATATATTTTTTCTTAACCTCCTCTATGGAAATGCCCCATTTTTTTGCATACTGCTGAAACAAACTTGTCTGCCATAGAGGACTTTCAAGAATATTCCCGGGGCATATCGCATTAACTCTGATATTAAACGGTGCAAGATCAAGTGCAATGCTCTGTGTAAGCCCGATACCGCCAAATTTGCTTGCCGCATACGCGCAATTCCAGTAGCTTCCTTTTTTTCCTGACTTTGAGTTAATTTGAATAATCACTCCACTACGTTGTTTCTTCATTACCCTTGCAGTATACTTTGCACAAATAAAATATCCTGTGAGATTTACCTCAATAATTTTCCTCCAATCCTCTTCTGGAAAATCTGTGATTTCATAGGACCTCAAAATACCTGCATTAGCAATTAAAATATCAATTTTCCTGAATTCTGATTCAATCGCTTCAATTTCTTTTTTCACCTGATGTTCGTCAGTAATATCAAGTTTTGCTTTTCTTCCAAGCCTGTTAAGTTTTTTCAATTCTTCTGCAACCCTATTTAGATTGTTTTCATCAATGTCCCATGGACATATGATTGCACCCTCTTGTGCAAATCCATAACTTAATGCCTCTCCAAGACCTCTTCCTGCACCTGTGATAATTGTAATTTTGTCTTTCAAAACCTCTGATTTCATGATTTACTCCTGTATCTTCACCACAACCTTTAATACACTGCCATTCTTCACAAGACGAATTCCCTTTTCAATCTCTTCAAGAGAAATTACTTCAGTGATGAATTTTGACGGATCTATTTTTCTTGAAGATATTAAATCCACTGCTTTCTGATAATCTTTTCGATTTGACGCAAATGCTCCAAAAACTGAGATTTCCAGGTAATGAATCAGATTGCTGTCAATCGTAATCATTGAATCATCTTTTGGAAGCCCGCCGAAGAAACTGATTCTACTGTGCGGTGCCGCAATAGAAAATGCCTCAATCTGTGCCTGCTTTGCAGGACATGCAGTGATAACCACATCCGCACCAAAATTTCTGGTAATATCTTTTATTTTTGCAACAGTATTTTCAGTATTTGGATTTATCAGAATAATATTGTCGAAATTCCTCGCAAATTTCTCAAGACGATCAAACGCAGGGTCCACCATAATAAGTTTTTCTGCGCCTGATGTCTGAGCCATAACAGCGTGCATAAATCCAATGGGTCCTCCACCATAAATCACAACTGTATCTCCATCCTGTATGTTTAAGTAATTTTGAGCATTGATGACACAAGAAAGAGGTTCAATGAGAGCCCCCTCAAGCAAAGAAACATTTTCAGGTAAAAGTACCCAGGCATTTTGTTTTACAGCAGGTCCTGGAATAATCATGTACTCAGCAAATCCTCCAGCCCAGTAATATCCAAGCGCCTTTGTATCAGGACATAGATTATAAAGTCCTTTCTGACATAGTCGACAGACACCGCAACCAATAGAAGTAACAGGCGTGATTCTATCACCAACTTTCAGGTTTGTTTTTACCTCTTTTCCGATTTCAACAATTTCTCCTGTTATTTCATGCCCGATAATAGCAGGAGGAATCACTTTCTTATGTCCATGGAAAAAGGTTCTAACATCTGTACCGCATATCGCACAATAATTCACTTTTATCAAAATCTCGTCGTCTGCACACACTGGTAATTTCCAGTTCTCTACAGAAATTTTTTCTGGACCATGGAAAATAGCGGCTCTCAAAATCTCCTCCTTTTTAGTAATTTTCATTATTATTTTACTTCAATTTGCCAATTTATGAAAATTGTACGTATTGAAAAATTGTTATGAAAACATTAAAATTTCTTTATGAAAAAGTTTCGTCAATTTTTCATTCCCCTGTTGCTACTTCAATCCATTGTCTATTGTTCAGATATCAAAGTGTATTTTTCTCCTTGCCAGAAAGTTGATAGATTAATCATAAATAGGTTGCTGCAGGCGAAAAAATCAGTTTATATCGCAACTTATACATTCGGCTGGAGTGATGGTTTTGAAACTCTTGAAAAACTTTCCAGAAAAGGAATTGATGTCAAAATACTGCTGCAGTTTCCACAGGAAAATGTTTCCATTAAGATTACTCAAACAAAAATAAAACAGTGGGATAAAAAATCCTGCCATTTACACGCAAAGTTCATTGTCATTGATGAAAGATATGTATTTGTGGGTTCTGCCAATTTTACTGAATCCTCCCTGATGTGGGACTCAAATAATATCGTATTTTTTAACGATGGAAATATAGGAAAGTTTTTTGCGAAAAATTTTTTGCTTTTGTGGAGTGGTTCAATGGATTGCAACACTTATAAGGATCAGGTTGTTGAAATATATTTTTCCCCTACCACTGATTGCGCTCAAATTATAAGAAATGAAATAGGCAAGGCAGAAAAAAATATAAAATTCGCAATGTTTTCATTTACCTCTGATTCAATTGCAGAAGAGATTTGCAAAGTGGGACTGAAAGGGGTACAAATTTATGGAATTTTTGAGAATTCTCAAAATCCAGCATCAAACGAATATGAATTTTTAAAACGATTTCACTTTTTCCATATAAAAAAAGATTGTTTCGTGGAAAACATTCATGATAAGTTCACGATCATTGATGAAAAAATTGTGTTAACTGGCTCGTTTAATTACACAGAATCAGCAAGAAAAAATATCGAAACACTGATTATCATAAGAAAACCAGATGTCGCGACATTCTACAGCAAACGATGGAAGTACCTCTGGCTATGGTATTAGCAATGCCTACACTTTTTTGTTCCACACATTGATAAAATTTTTGATTGACCTATCATAACTTTTTTCTGCTTCAGGCGGAAAAAAGCAACCCGGAATTTCACCACTGTCTCTGTGATAGGCAACGCATTCACAGCACATACCACGTTTACTGCATGAAACATATGTGCAGGTACAATGTTTTAGATTAGTGTCTCTATTACATTTCATTTGAACCTCCTGTTTATTTTTTAATAATGCTTTTAATAAAAGATATCATTGTTTCAGGGTCAAGCCCATGTTCAGCATAAAGTTCATCAGGTGTTCCTGAACTACCGTATTTCCTAATACCAAACCTGTGAAATTTCACGTTAACTTGTTTTTCAGCAATATATGCAGCAATTGTCATACCAAGCCCTGAATCAACCACATGGTCTTCATATGATATGATCAAACCAGTTTTTATGCCCAATTCCATTGCTTCCCTATCAATTATAACAGGGCATGAGCAATTGATAACACCAATACTAACTCCATCCTGCCTGAGCCGGTCAGAAATAGCAACTGCTCTTGGCACCAGTGCTCCCAAAGTATAAATAAATCCATGTTTCCCATCTCTTAAAATATCTGCCTTGCCGTATTCGAATTGATATTTTTCTCCAAAAAATGGTTTCCCATCAGAAGTTGTTATAATCGGTGTATAGGAACGACCCATTCCAACAAAATAATTTCCAGGATGAGTGGCAACATATCTGATTACTCTATCGGTTTGATTGGCATCTGCGGGTATAATGAGTCTTATTCCAAAAACATTTCTGAATAGTCCCACATAATCAATGCACTGATGAGTCTTTCCATCTTCTCCCACATCAAGCCCAAGATGCGTACACACAATTTTCAAATTTGTATAATTCTGGTCATTCAACCGGTGCTGATTGTAAGTTTCATCCACTCCAAAAACCCCAAAATCAGCAAAAAAACTGATGGCGCCATCAACAGAAGCAGCCCCTGCTACAGTCGCTGCATGATGTTCCTGAACACCACATTGAAAAAATCTTTCAGGAAATTGTTTTGCAAATAAATCTGTTTTAACAGAACTTGCAAGGTCGCAATCAAAAACAATTACTGGATTGTCTTTGTTATCCTTATTGGCTATTCCAATGTCAAGCAATGCGTTTCCAAATGCTGTGCGATTATCAATTTTTGTACCTGGCTGATACACCCGGATAGAGCCCTGAAGCGCTGAAATTTTAATATCGAACGTTCTGTCTGGAAATGAATACATTTTATTTTTTCTGATTTCTCTGTATTTTTCAAGTTCGCTACAAAGACCAAGTTCTTCCACGGCTTTCATGTACTCGTCTTCCTTCAAAACTTTTCCATGATAGGCACATTTACCTTCCATAAAAGAAACACCCTTTCCAATAACTGTGCTGGCAATGATACAAACAGGTTTATCAATTTCTAAACTTCTTCTAATCGTGTCGTAAAGGTCGGATATGTCATGACCATCGGTCTCCATTACTTCCCATCCATCAGCAAGATAGTTTTCCTTAATGTTGTTAGGCATGATATCAAAAATACAGCCGCTGATTTGAATTCTGTTATAATCAATAATAACCCTGAGATTGTTAAGTTTGTATTTGATTGCAAAACGACGTGCCTCGCCCACTTGACCCTTTGTCTGTTCACCATCACTCATCAACACGAAGGTAAAAGTATCCCGATTTTTTATTTTATCAATCAGAGCAAAACCACAACCCGCAGATAGTCCCTGCCCCAGATTTCCTGTGCCCCATTCAACCCCTGGCACTTTTCTCACAATGTGCCCTTCAAAAATACTACCTGCCTGTCTGAAGGAAGCAATGGCTGTATCAAGGTCAAAAAAACCAAGCCTTCCTAACACAGCATACACACCAGGAGAAGTATGGCCAAAACTGACAACAATTTTATCTCTCTCAGGATCATCTGGGGCATCAGGACTGATTGCTGCATAATGGAAGACAACATTGTAAATTTCCATAGCAGACATTGAACCACCAGGATGCCCAGAACCAGCAAGAGTTGTCATTGTCAGCACATCCCTTCGACAGAGATTGCTGAATTCCTGAAGTTTCTTAATTTCACTTTCAGGCAACTGGCTATAAGGAAATCTTTTTTTGTTCATATTTCTCCTTTCATGTAAGCAGTTGAACATGTTTCTTCAAATGTTCTTCAATAAAACGAAAATAAAGCTCACAATTTTTTTCAATCAGGATGTTGTAATGTTGTTTCATTTCCTGACTCTCAGGAGCGTTTCCAATAATACTTCCATAACTGATATGAATCAACTGCCTGATATGATTATCGGAAAATATCTCATCAAGATTTTCGTTCCTTATTTTTTCTAAATTTATCCTTGAAATATCTGTGGAAATTTCATAGGACCTTGAATTTTTTTCAAAGTCCTTCAGCGCAACTTCCAGACACTTCATAAAAAATTCCCTGTCAATTGCTGCAATGGTTTTCATCGCCTGAATCCACGAAGTCCCAGATGTCTTGACATGAAACATGTCTCCAAGTGTTTTTTTGAACGCACCATATATACTGAATTTGTCGCTTCCAGAATGGAGTGAAATCTTATATGGTCCAAGATGATTCCGTATTTTATTATGAATTTCCAGTTCTCTGGCAAATTCATTAATATCTCCAATATAATCTATCCCCTTTTCAAATCTTCCGGAAAAACGCAAAGCAAGGCTATTGAATTCAATATTTCTCCTGCGAAGCTCCATAACAATAAATACATGGGCATAAACAGTTGTCGGGACTTTTGTTTCATCAACAGAAACCTCAAAATCAAAATTCTTTTTCCTGTCAGAAATAAATAAATAACACTCCTCAATGAAATCAATAGCTTGCCCATATGTAATAGCAAGTTCAGAAACCATTTCTTCAGTGAAAACAAAAGAAAATCCATTACATGCGAAATTCTTACCAGAATATTCCTTAATGTATTTGTCGATACTTTGCTTTTTGCACGATGCAATGTCTGATGGGTTTCTGATTTTATCAGAGGGGTCAATGGTGAAAAATGTGTAGCCAGCAGAAATTGCTTCCTGTAAAACATCAAAATTTTTCGCATGGTCAGCATCCGCTCCAAAACCATTTATCCAGCCAAAGGCAAAACACCAAAAAATTACATCGTCAAGAACCTGTTTGAATGTCCTTCCTGTTCTTTCGAGTTCCCTTGCTGACTGCTGCGCAAAAATTGGGAAAAGCCCACTTCCCTCTACTGCACGGATATGCCCTGGGGTTGCAAAACCTGTCCGGTCGCCAAAGCCAAAGGAATTTTTCATACCTGCACAGACCGGGGTGAGAAATGAAAACGTTTTTCTTAATATTTCAGGTGATTCCTCTCGTTCAATAAACCGAAAGGAATTGTTTCCAATAACCAGATACATCCTTCCATTTTTTTCAGCAACAAAGTAATAATCGTCACCATGCTTTCTCAAGGAACTTTCAAAAAGTCTAAAATCTGGATATTGTTTTTTAAATAAATAACTCATTTTCGCCTCTCATAAAGTTTATCAATGTCTGGAACTTGGCCACTTTTCAATCTGAATAGTATCTCTCCTGCATTTTCCACAACAAAAGTATCCTGTTTCTTTCGAAAATCATCAATGTTGATCTCATCTGGATTGATATAGCCGAGGTTAATTTGCTGGCACACCTGTTTACTTATGCCAGTTGCAAGATAAACGTTGATTCTTGGAGTTTCAATTCCATCAAGAAAAGTGCCGATACCCTTGACATGAGTGGAATGGGCAAGGATACCGCCTGGAAAATTCTTAAATCTTTCCCATTGTTTAAGAAAATAGTCACGCGTATGATATCCAACCTGTCTGATGTACTTTCCGTGTGTATAAGAAACCTCTGTGATATGTGGAGCATAGATAATTAAATTTCCACCATCAGAAACAATCGGTTCAAGTTTATACATACATTTACCGGCAGTCCATATGTCATCATACATCACTGGCGCCATTGAAAGAACCTCGTTATAACTTCTGTCGACATATTCAATATTCAATTGCGCAGATAGATCTGCTGCTGCAGACCATGCCTCATTGTCTCCTGCGAATATTCCATAGACCTTTTTTTCTTTTACCACATAACATATCTGTGTGATTGGCTTATTTATAAAAGAAACTGCTTTGTTTATTGCTTCTCTGACAGGAGTATCTTTCACGCCATTGATCTTAGGATTTGTAATTAAAGCGCCGAGCCAGTGGAATTTGTGAAGGAAATGAGGACCTGAAATTCCAGGAAAAAGATACTTATATCCACCAGAAAACCCAACAACCTCGTGAGGAAAAACAGGTCCTGCGAGAATAATGTGGTCATAATCAAGTATGGTTCTGTTAATTGTCACAGGGATATCCTCGTTTAAAAGCCCACGAGAAATTCTCGAAATTTCGCTGGCTGTAATGGTACCAATTTCCACTATCGTTTTTTCATCATCCCAGCAGTGTTGAAATATCTGCGTCTGCGGATATTTCTCCTGGAACTTCTGACAGTTAATTCCAAGCAATTTTTCAATGTTTTCCACTGTCATTACTGGATGAGTTCCAAGTGCGATCATAAAATCCAGCTTTTTAACCCTGTGGTAAAGAGTATCAACTATGACTCTAAAAACATCTCCTGTTGGACCTGAACGAGTACTATCAGGTATAATAACCAGAACCTTTTCCTTTTTCTCCAGACCAAGAGATATCACAATATTCTGTAAAATAGAACCAAATTTCTGTTCAGACAGAACCTCATTCTTATTGCCTGTTCCTATTTTCATAAAATGAGTAACCTCCCGTCAGGATTAAATTGTTTATAAAGAGATTTCCTGATTTCCTGATTTTTTCTGTAAGAAGCGGTATGATCATAACCCTGTGTTTGCCACGGTGGCCTATCAGGTAATTTTTTTGAAAATTCACCAATCAAGTATTGCTCTAATTCCCCATGATACTTACCCGTCAAAAACAATTCAAACACCTCTGGAAATTTTTTCCAGGAATCGTTTTCATTCCCAGGAACAACAGGATAGAAAAGTCCGTTATTTTTCTTAACTGCCTCAAAATCCCCGATAGCATCACCAACCATTAGTACCGCCTCATCAGAATATTTGCCAACCTTTTTCAACATCTCTATATGATACGTTTTGCTTCCCATCTCCTGACCGCAAATCACTTTTACATATTTCAAAAGACCATGTGTATTCCAGTAATTAAATAAATCTTCATAAGGAGTTTGAGAAATCACAGCAATGTCCGCGTGCTTGTAAATTATTTCAAGACACTCCCTCACATTCTCAAAAGGTTGAACTTTATCAACGATATACTCAAGTGCTTTATTAACCGCCTGACTCCACCCTGATAGTTTATAAAGTCCAGAATCAAAAACTCGCGTTGACAGAAATTGGTCCAGAGAAACATTTCCCATGCCGTAGTTATTCTTTCTACAAAATTCAATGTATTGCTCAACTGGCTTAATTTCTGGTAGAGTTACATTTAGTTTTTTTACTTCATTTCGAACATCCTGACGACTGTGCAAAGCATTTAATGTGTACCTGATAGCAAGAAATCTATTGCAACCCCTGTGAACAGAAAAAAGATTATAAAATTCAGCAATCTCTCTGAAGTAGGACTCAATTTCCCACAGCTGATAGAATTCCATGTATAACGGGTGGAATATCAATATCTGTTTAGCATTCATATTGTCGGCAATGCATCCATCCGTATCAATTGCCACAAGAAAATCTTTAGTTCTTTCGAACGTTTTCAAATATTCTTGCGGAGTTTCCTGTAATTTCTGTTTTGCTAATTTTTCAAACATATACAAAGACACAACCAGTAAATTGCCTCCGAACCACTAAGACCTTTTTCGTTTCTCAATTACTTTGTGATTTCTCTTTCTGGTCTTCCTGGAAGTAACCATTCAGTATGGAATTCACGCACCTTTCCTTCTTCATTTACAACAAGTTCAGGGTCTTTTGGTCCGCCAATTTTGAAATAACCATGGGCTCCAAAGTAATCTCTTTGAAGAGCAGAAACCTGAGCAGATGGCATCACAGGCGATGTAATCTGCATTATGTAATCAAGCGCACCAGACATAGCCAGAACAGGCACTCCGCATTGATGAGCAACATCAATGAACTTTGCAAGCTTCCAGGTGTTAGATTCAACGAAACTGGCAAATTTTGGTGCAGCAAGAAGATTTGGAAGGTCTGGGTCAGATTCATACGCTTTAGTAATTTCATCAAGAAATTGAGCCCTGATGATGCATCCTGCACGCCATATTTTTGCAATTCTACCAATATTCAGGTGAAAATTGTACTCTTTTGAAGCAGCCTGAAGCAAAGCAATTCCCTGGGCATATGATGAAATCTTGGCTATGTATAGTGCATCGTGAGCTATTTCAATAATTTCTTTTTTGTCACCATTGAATTTGCCGGACGCGATCGTTAGTTTCTTTGCCATTGCAAGGCGCAACTGTTTATCCTGAGACATCTCTCTTGAAAATACTGCTGCAGCAATTGTTGGAATCGGCACCAATAGTTCCAGCGCACTCTGGACAGTCCAGGTGCCAGTCCCTTTCATTCTCGTAATATCCGCGACCCTGTCAACAAGAAATTCGTCAGAACCCTGATGTTTTTGTTTCATACTGTCAGCAGTAATTTCTATCAGGTATGATCTCAAAATGTCGTCCCTATCGTTCCATTTTGCCATGATATCAGCAATTTCATCTGCCTTCATTCCAATGTTTTTAAAAAACCACACAACCTCACCAATCAACTGCATATCGCCGTACTCAATTCCGTTGTGAATAGTTTTCACAAAGTGCCCTGCTCCATCAGGACCTATGTAATCAACGCACGGCTCACCGTCGTATGCCTTTGCCGCAATATCCCTGAATATCTTCTCTACAAGTCGATATGCTTCCTTTTGTCCTCCAGGCATAATGGCTGGCCCTTTCAATGCACCTTCTTCTCCCCCTGACACGCCTGTTCCAATAAAAAGAATTCCCTTTTCTGATAACATTTTGTTTCTTCTGATTGTGTCCTTAAAGAATGAATTGCCTCCATCGATAATAAGGTCTCCAGGCTTCAGATAGGGAAGAAGCATTTCTATAAAATTGTCCACCGGCTGGCCCTCTTTTACCATCAACATAATCTTTTTCGGACTTTCCAGAGAATCAACCAGATCTTTTAACTCATAGGTAGGAATAATATTTTTCCCCCTGGCAGGACCTTCAACAAACGCTTTTGTTTTTTCTGCTGTTCTGTTATAAACTGCCACAGTATAGTTTTTGCTTTCCATATTGAGGGCAAGGCTTCTTCCCATAACTTCCATTCCAATTATCGCAATATTTGCTTTTTTCATTTTCTGCTCCTTTTTGGTAAAAATTAAACACCCGAATATGCATTAAAGCCGCCATCGACAGGAATTACAACGCCTGTCACAAACTTTGATGCTCTTGATGCAAGCCATATACAACTTCCTATTAAATCATCTGGCTCACCAAATCTTCCCATTGGAGTGTGATTGATAATTGTCTTGCCTCTTGGAGTAAGATCATTGTTTTCGTCTATCAGAAGATACCGATTTTGTTGAGTAAGAAAAAAACCAGGCGCTATTGCATTAACTCTTAACAATTTGTTGTATTCCATTGCAAAGTGCACTGCGAGCCATTGAGTAAAATTACTCACTGCTGCTTTTGCTGCAGAATAACCAGGAATTCTCGTAAGAGGTCTGAACGCATTCATGGAAGATATATTGATGATAGATCCACCGTCAGGGTTTTTTACCATTTCCCTGCCAAATACCTGAGATGGTAGTATCGCTCCTCCAAAAAGATTCAAAGCCACAACCCGTTCCAGACCCTCAACAGGAAGATCAAAAAAACTTAATTCAGGAGATGTTGTTGCTTCCTTTAAGTTGCCCCCAGCGCAATTAACGAGAATATCAATTTTTTTATATTTCTCCATAATCTCTTTTGCGCACTCAATAATCTTGTCTTTTTTCAGTACATCAATGTAAAACCCTTCTGCATCAAGACCTTTTTTTTTCAACTGCTCTGCTGCTTCTTTAAAATTTTTTATATCGGCGATGGCCACGGATGCTCCTGCACCTGCCAGTCCTGCGCATATGCTGAATCCTAGTACTCCTGCTGCCCCTGTTACTACCGCATTCATTCCATCAAGACTGAATAAATCTATAATTTCCTTGTTCATATATCCCCCTTTATTCATACTTAAGATAATCAGGATGCGTGTGTCTTTGAAATGGCCGTTTTTCACCAGCAAGCGCCCAGAAATAATAAAGTTTATGACCGGGTATCACACTTACTGGATGATAACCTTTTGGAATGGTAATCACATCATTGGGAAGAATCGGAAATGCGACATCCTGTGTATCATCGTAAACACGCATCAGTCCGAAGCCTGTTTTTTCTGGTTCGCATTTGAAAAAATATAGTTCCTCATGTTTGCTCTCTTCTGGCATCCTGTCTTCATCGTGCTTATGTGGAGGAAAACAGGACCAGTGACCAGTATCATGAATTGTCTCGCCTGCTATAATTTTGGAAGCAGGAAAATCCTGAGGCATGATATTAAAAATTGAACGCTGATAATTCAATTTTCCTGCCCTTTGAACCTCTATGCCGTCAGATGAAATAAATACAGGAGAAAAATTTTTCCCTGATGGTGCGGAGACCGCCACTGCTTCTGAAAATCCCTCAGATTTCACGACATATTTTGTACCCGCAGGAATATATAGAGATACTGGTCTATCATTGAACACTCCCTTTCTTTCCATACAAAAGGAACTTTCTCCTATTGTAATATTGATTTTCCCTGACATAATCACCCACAACCATTCTTCATCTTCAGTATTTTGTTCAAACTGGAGCGAAAACATTGAAAACAAATAACTGAATGAAAGAAATTTAAGATCAGAATTTCTCGGTGAGACAATTTTTTTTTCAAAACCATGCCTCTTTGAAATTGAAAACCTCATTGACATAATATCTCCTGGATTATCGTGGAATAAGAAATCCCACGAATAAATTATACTGAATTTGCTCAAAAAATCAATTTTCTTTCTATCTGGCAGGATGTGCCGAAAATGTCAAACAGGTCCCTGTGTTTGAATTTTTCAATCCAGACCTCAATTTCAATCATGTCTGAGTTTTTACTAATCACATCCCATGATTCTGGCATATCACCAATATTATCAGGAAATTGTCTAATTCTATACCGGGCTTTCTTAATTTCAGGTGGTGATTTTTCACCATCTATGAGATAACGACATTCTGTAATCTTCAACCCCTCAGGTAGAACCTCATTCAAACTGTTTTTAATAACATCAGCTGAAATACTTCTATCTTTTACATGTATATCAATAACCTCGTTAACACCAGAAATACCAACCGCAACAGGCGGACCAAGACTGATTCTCACTCTGCGGCTATATCCATAAGAAAATTCAAGGTTTACCTGTAATCTTCTCACTGCTCTTTCAAAAATTTTCCCAATGTAATTTACAGATATGAACCTGGCAACACCCTGTCTTTCATAAATCATTCTCAATACTGGCATCGGCTTTTTATGTAGATTTCTTCTATATTATGGAACAAGCCACCGTATACTGTGGGTTTCAAATTACCAAATTTGTCCCTGACTGCATATAAAACTGCCTGTGTGGCAGTGAAAATCATTACCTGATTTTCACACATCAATTCCTGCCATCTGTCATAAAGAAGTTTTCGCTTTTTCTGGTCCATTTCTCTTGCTGCGTCTTCAAAAATTCTATCGACCTCTTTTTCCCATTCATAAACAGATCTTGGAGAACCTAAATTCCATAAATGAAGATGCCCTGTTGTCACCCACACATTCTTTCCGAAATGGGGGTCAATGCCACCTGTCAATCCAATAATGACGGATTCCCAATCTTTCGTTGCATTTATTCTTGTAACGAGAGAATTAAAATCAACCGGAAGAAAATTCACCTTCATGCCAAGTTTTTCAAGGTCATTTCTAATCAAATTTGCCTGCTCAATCCTTTCAGAATTATTACTGTTGGTGATGAGGGAAAAAGAAACCTGATTTCCTTTTGAATCATAGAGAAGACCATCTCTTCTTAATTGGAAACCTCCTTCCATCAAATATTTTTTTGCCTGGTCAATGTTATATGGAAATTTTTTTATCCTGGGATTGTAAAACTCCTGAACAGATTCATTTACTGGTCCATAAAGTGGGTATCCGAGACCAGCAAAAATATTGTTGATAATTGTTTGCCTGTCAATCGCGCAGGCAACAGCTCTTCTGAAGTTTATATTTCTAAACCATTCTTTTTTATATTCAGGAATGTTACTGTCAAGATTTTGATTGAAAACAAGAAACTCTGAACTTAATGAAGGTCCCACATTATAAAATTTCACCCCTGAAAGATTTGCTTTTTTGAGCAACAAATAATCCTGTGCTCTTAATGAAATCATGTCAAGTTCACCTTTCTTAAACTTCAACAATGCCATATTTTGATCGGGAATTGTCAGAATAATGATCCTATCAAGGTAGGGCTGCTGATTTCCATTTAAATCATGTTTCCAGTACAATTTGTTCTTCGTTAATATTACCCATTCTCCGGGACGAAAATCCTCAAGCATAAAAGGACCTGTTCCAACAATATCCTGCGGTTTTGAATTGAGACCCATGGCAGACGAAAATCTTTTTTCATCAACATCTTTTTTATATTTATGTTCAGGCAGTATTTCCTGACCCATTAACCTGAGAAATGGAGCAAATCGATCTGGAAGGATAAACTGTACTGTGAATTGATCAATTGCCTTCACTTTGATTGACTGATTGTTTATTGTGAAAACGTCCCGGCTACTGGTTGGGATATCAGGATTAAAAATCAAGCGATTGAATGTAAACTCCACATCTTTTGCAGTAAACTGAACACCGTCATTCCAGTAAACATCCCTTCTCAAATGAAATGTCCATATTTTACCAGTGGCATCAACATCCCAGGATTTAGCAAGATTTGGCTTAACCTTTAAACTGACCCCATCAGTCGCAATTAAACCTTCAAAAATAAATCCTGTAACAAAAGTTGTACTTGTTTCCTTTGCCACTATAGGATTGAATGACTTTGGTATTGAAGACGCCGAAATGACAATTGACCCGCCAGGTTTTATTTCTGCCGGAGTACCAGCACATACAAAAATAAAGAAAAACAAAAAACAAAGTCTACTTATTCTGTGCCGGTGGCACATTTGTGGAAGGTGTTGTTGGAACCTGTCGCAGTGGTTCTTCTGACTGAGGTATCGAACCCTTTTGCACTTCACGTTGAATCACTGAACCACCACTGTACTTGAAAGACACAGTAGTAAGCAAAATACAATTGATCATGAACAAAATGGCAAGCACAGTTGTGATTCTATTCATAATTGCAGGCGTTTCTGCACCAAATACGGTTTCCATTCCTCCACCGCCGAAAACATTTGCCATTGAAGAACCTTTTCCACTCTGAAGAAGCACCGCCACAATCAGCAAGATTGACACAATCAAATGGACAACAATTAACAGTGTTATCATACAAACCTCACGATTTTAATTTTTTTTGAAAGATACGATTCTTGAAAAAGATTCAATCTTCAAACTTGCTCCACCTACAAGAACACCATTGATATCTGGTTGAGACATTAATTCATCTATGTTTTCTGGCTTTACACTGCCGCCATAAAGAACCCGGACCATTGTGGAAGATCCTCCATAAATTTTCTCAAGTACTCTTTTTATAAAAAGGTGGACCTGCTGTGCCTGTTGCGGACTTGCATTCTTGCCTGTGCCTATCGCCCAGACAGGTTCATATGCAATCACAACATTGTTAATCAAAGAACTGGAAATGTGCTGCAAACCAATTTTCAACTGGCTTTCAACCACAGAAAAGGTTTTACCTTCTTCATTCTGCTGGAGTGTTTCACCCACGCACAAAATCGGTGTCATCCCGCAATCAACGACAATTTTAACCTTTTCTGATATAAACTGGTCTGTTTCCTCAAAAATCTGCCTTCGTTCTGAATGTCCGCAAATGACAAAAGATGCTCCAGCATCCTTTATCATTAATGGACTCACCTCACCGGTAAAGGCACCCTCTTTTGCGGGATAAACATTTTGCGCTCCAACAAAAATTCCAGAATCTTTCAGGATTCTACTTACGCCCACCAGTGCAGGAAACGGTACGCAAACAAGAACATCCCTATCATTTTGTTGTGGAATTTTTTTCAACTCCAGAGCAAATAGTTCTGCTTCTGAAGGCGTTTTGTACATTTTCCAGTTGCCCGCAATAAGTGGTTTTATCAATGTCTCCTCACTTTTTAAGAACGTCTATACCCGGTAGCCCCTTTCCTTCAAGAAATTCAAGAGATGCTCCGCCACCTGTACAGATGTGAGAAATCTTGTCTGCAACTCCGGCTTTATTTATTGCTGCGATTGAATCACCTCCACCGACAACAGAAAACGCATTCGTCGCTGCAATAGCTTTTGCGATTTCAATAGTTCCTTTTGCAAATGCTTCGATTTCAAAAACACCCATCGGTCCGTTCCAGAATATTGTCCTTGCCCTTCTGATGCAATCAACATACTCTTCAATTGCCTGTGGTCCTATGTCCACACCAGTCCAGCCAATTGGAACAGTGCCCCTTTCAGTTGTAAAATAGTGAGCATCTTCTGCTATTTTGTCAGCAACAACGTGGTCAAGGGGAGTATGGAATTCAAAATGCCGTTTCCTCAATTCCTTATAAATCTCTTTTGCAAGAGGAATTGCATCAATTTCGACCTTTGAGTTTCCTGTTTCCCAGTTATTCGCCCTGATAAAGGTATAAGCCATCACTCCACCAGTAATAATGGTGTCCACCCTGTCAAGCAAATTCCTGATCATCCCTATTTTGTCAGCAACCTTTGCTCCACCTATAATCAATAAGAAAGGTCTTTCAGGATTTTCGAGAAGTTTGCTTAATGCATTGACTTCTTTTTCGATTAAGAAACCTGCTGCCTTATCCTGGAGAAATTTTGTGATACCAACAATTGATGCGTGTGCACGATGGGATGAACCAAAAGCATCGTTGACATAGCAATCCGCAAGTCCTGCCAGTTCTTTTGCAAATGTCTCATCGTTTTCCTCTTCTTCAGGATGAAATCTCAAATTTTCAAGCAAAATAATGTCCCCTGGCTTTGCAGAATCAACTACCTTTTTTGCCTCTGTTCCTATACAATCCTTTGCAAATTTTACCTGCTTGCCGGTCAGTTCAGAAAGCCGCTTTGCCACAGGTTCAAGACTCATTTCAAGAACTGGCTTTCCCTTTGGCCTTCCCAGATGGGAAGAACAAATTACAATCGCATTCTGGCTTAATAAATAATTGATTGTATCCAGCGAAGCCCTGATTCTTGTATCGTCTGTAATGTTTAAATTTTTATCAAGAGGAACATTAAAATCGACCCGGACAAACACACGCTTTCCTGAATAATCCTTGTCCTTAACTGTTATCAGTTCCATTGTTTCCTCCCGGAAAACTCAACCCTTTCTGGCTATGAGTTTCAATAGGTCTACAATCCTGCAACTGTATCCCCACTCGTTGTCATACCAGCCGAAAACCTTCACCATGTCGCCATCAATTATATATGTGGATAGAGCATCAAAAATGCAGGAGTGTTCGTTCCTGACAAAATCCCTTGAAACAAGTGGTTCGTCACAATACTGCAGAATTCCTTTCAATGATGTTTCTGATGCCTTTTTGAATGCCTCGTTCACTGTTTTATCATCAACCTTTTTCTCGAGTTGAGCAACAAAATCAACTATTGACACTGTGGGTGTGGGAACTCTTATTGCAATACCATTCAGTTTCCCGTTTAACTTTGGAATCACTTTCCCTATTGCTTTCGCAGCCCCGGTTGTAGTTGGAATCATTGATAAAGCCGCTGCTCTCGCCCTTCGAAGGTCTTTGTGGGGAAGGTCAAGAATTCTCTGATCGTTTGTATACGCATGAATGGTCGTCATCAGCCCTTTGACAACACCGAATGAATCATCAAGAACCTTTACCATTGGAGCAAGACAATTTGTTGTGCAGGATGCATTTGAGATAATGTTGTGTCTTGATGGGTCATACATGGAGTCATTAACTCCGATCACAATCATCACATCCTCGCCCTTTGCGGGAGCAGTGATAACAACCTTTTTTGCACCTGCTTCAATGTGCGCCTTTGCCTTTTCTGCTTCTGTAAAAAGTCCAGTTGATTCAACAACTACATCTACCTTCAAATCCTTCCAGGGAAGGTTTTTTGGATCTTTCTCAACGAGAACCCTGTATGGTTTTCCGTTAATTACAATTTCTTTTTCTCTTACTTCAACACTGCCCTGAAAAATTCCATAGTTTGAATCATACTTAAAAAGATGCGCATTTGTTTTAACATCGGCTATATCATTAAATGCTACTATTTCAAAACCCTCCATTCCTTTTTCAATCGCGGCTCTCAATACCAATCTTCCAATTCTCCCAAAACCATTAATCGCAACTCTCATAATTCCTCCTTTTCAGGTGTTTGTTAGGTTGGTGCTGTTATTGTACACTTTTCAACAGTATATGTCAAAAATTTTTCCTTTCTAACATCATAGATCAGTTCCTGTTGACTAAAACATAACCATATTATATGATTTTTTCAAATCGCAAATACAAAATTTTTAAATAACAAGGAAGGCATTATGGATAAGAAAATAGAAAAAATGCTCGAGGAATTCAAATCCCCTGGTAGTGTTTATCGAGGTGCCCCTTTCTGGGCGTGGAATGGAAAACTTGAACCAGAAGAATTAACAAGACAGATCAGGATTATGTATCAAATGGGTCTTGGAGGATTTTTTATGCACTCCAGAGTGGGTCTTGATACAGCATATCTTTCAAAGGAATGGTTTGAATGTATCAATGCCTGTGCTGATGAAGCAGAAAAACTCGGGATGCTTGCTTATCTATATGACGAAGATAGATGGCCATCAGGAGCTGCAGGAGGTCTTGTTACAAAAAATCCAGAATACAGGATGAGATATCTTTGCATGAAAATATTTGATAATGTAAAACAGGTAAAGTGGTCTAACAATGTCCTTGCCGTGTTTGCTGTAAACTTCGAAGGCAGAAAAATAAAAAGTTATAAGAGAATAAAAAGGAATGAAACGCAAACGCCGGGCTCAAAAATTCTTGTTTTCTCTGTTGAAGTACAAAAAAATTCTGACTGGTATAATGGGTATACCTATCTTGATACCATGAACGACAGAGCAGTCAGGGAATTTATCAACATTACTCACCAGCAATACAAGAAAAATTGCGGTAAATATCTTGGAACTGTCATACCGGGCATCTTTACTGACGAGCCAAATTATGGTAGCCATTACTTTCACTATATCTGGCCAGCTCAACCAGAAGCAAATATTATTGTTAGCTGGACAGAAAAATTACCAGATGTCTTCAAAAAACGATATGGTTATGACATATTGAATCACCTGCCTGAAATTTACTTTGACACTGAAAATCAGAAAATATCAAGGGTAAGATACCATTACTTTGATTGCATCACGCATCTTTTTGTGAGTGCCTTTGCAAAACAGATTGGCGACTGGTGCGAAAAAAATAAAATTCTTTTTACAGGACATGTTCTTTCAGAAGAAACACTCAGTTCCCAGACGAATGTTGTTGGAAGCGCCATGAGATTTTACCAGTTTATGCAGGCACCTGGAATGGATATTCTCACTGAACACAGAAGAGAATTCAATACTGCAAAACAGGTAAGTTCTGTGGCAAACCAGTTTGGAAGAAAATGGAGATTAACAGAAACATATGGATGCACTGGCTGGGACTTTCCGTTTTCAGGTCACAAAGCCATTGGTGACTGGCAAACTGCACTTGGAATCAATTTACGATGCCAGCATTTATCCTGGTACACAATGCTTGGTGAGGCAAAAAGAGATTATCCCGCAAGTATTTTTTATCAATCTCCCTGGTGGCACCTGTATAGCAAAGTTGAGAACTACTTTGCCAGAATTTACGTAGTGATGACAAAAGGGAGGGAAGTAAGAGACCTTCTTGTAATTCATCCTATTGAAAGTATGTGGGCAATTTTTAGAATGCCAGAACTTGATAGTGAGAGAAAATTGCTTGGAAGAGATAAGGACATTATCGAATATGATAGAATGTTTCAGCAACTGTGCGATAGTTTCCTCTCATCTCACATTGATTTTGATTATGGAGACGAAGAAATTCTTTCGCAATGGGCAAAAGTGACTAAAGTAGACGACTATCCAGTATTTCAAGTGAATCAAGCCAGATATAAAGCAGTCGTTGTACCCCCTCTTTATACAATAAGAAGCACCACATTAAATTTGCTGAAGAAATTCAGACAAGCAGGTGGAACAGTTCTATTTGTTGAAAAAACCCCTGAGTATGTGGATGCATTACCAGCTACAGGAAACATTTTTGATGGTTTTGAAATTGCCAGTTCGTTTGAAGAATCAGTAAAAAAATTAGAAAGTAAAGCAAAAAGGGTATCAATCAAAGATGAAAATGGAAATGAAGTGAAACAAATCCTTTATTTTTTAAGGGAAGACAATGACGCATATTATTTGTTCTTGTGTAATACCTCTATGGAATGGAAAGACCTTTCGGAAAGACACACCCTTTCATTAGAAAGAAACATAGAATTCAATAATGTGATGATTTCAGGAATTCCTGATTGGCAATATCCAGCCATTGAACTTGATCCTGATTCAGGAAAACTTTACTCAGTGGAGGCAATCAAAAAGGAAAATGGCTATGCCATAAAAACATCTTTTCCTGGTATTGGAAGCAAACTTTTTATTATACCCAAAAAGGAAATAAAGCTGAATGTCGAAACAAGAGAAAGATTGAAAGAAATTCAAAGAACAAAAATTGAGAAAGATTTCTGGGATATACTCCTTTCAGAACCAAATGTTTTTGTACTTGATAGAGCGGCTTATAAAATTGGGAAAGATACCTGGCAGGAAGAAAAAGAAATCCTTAAGCTCGACAGGGAAGTCAGAAAACAACTTGGCATATCCCTGCGCGGTGGAACAATGGTACAACCATGGGCGAGGGAAAAAAATAAAAAACTTAAATCAACTCCTGTAACTTTGAAATACTCTTTTATTATCGAAAACATTCCATCAGGAGAAACATGCCTTGCCATTGAAAAACCGTCTCTTTACAGAATTTCTATCAATGGCTATTCAATACCCACTGACATAAAGTCAGGTTGGTGGGTTGACAGGTCTCTGGAACTATTAAAATTTGATCCGTGCATTCTCAAAAAGGGTGAAAACGAAATAATAATTGAAACTGATTACAATGCTGACCATCCAGGATTTGAAATTGTTTACTTACTTGGAAGCTTTGGAGTAAAAATGGTTAATGGTAACCCTGTAATTACAGAAAAAGTGGACAAACTAACTATTGGTGACTGGACACATCAGGGGCTGTTGTTTTATTCAGGGAATGTGACATACCTTCACCAGATACAGGTGAAAATTGAACAGAACCAAAAACTTTTTGTGAACATCCCTGAATACCGGGCCGTAGCAGTAAGAATTCTTGTTGATGGAAAACAGGTAGGAATCATCGCATGGCCTCCAAATGCTATTGATATTACAGAGTTTGTCAGGGATGGAGAATCTCATTTACTTGAAATCGAACTTCTCGGGCATAGAAGAAATTCTCATGGCCCTTTACATTTTTATCAGAAATATCCTGTGTGGACAGGACCATATCAGTTTATTTCAGAAGGAAATGAGTTTGTTGATGAATATCAAATCGTGCCCTGTGGTCTGACAAAGGATGTCGAAATTATCACATATCAGATGTTATAATTTGGCGCTGCTACTGCATTTGTTGTTGAACCTTTGCGGACAAACATTCACGTGATTTACGATATTTCTTTTGTACGAAGCTTAAGGTGATATGCCCGCGCAAAACGGTGAGCTTCGTTTCTTATATCCTGAAGAAGATGAAGTTCACTTGTGTCCTTTGGAAAAAAAATTGCTTTCTTACTCAAACTTGAGTACACGATTTCTTCTCTTTTCGCAAGCGCAACAACAGGAATATCGAGTTTCAAATTTTCCAATTCTTTCATCACTTCGTTTAATTGACCTTTCCCACCGTCCACAAGAATTAAATCAGGTTTTTCTGTCATTTCAGGATCAGTAAATCTTCTCCTTATTACCTCCCTGAGCATGCTGTAATCATCGACTTTGTCAACAGTTTTAATTCGAAATTTCCTGTAATCAGCCCTGCTCGGGACCCCACCCCTAAATACAACCCGGCTTCCTGTGGCATGGCTTGCCCCAAGGTGTGAAATGTCATACCCTTCAATCACTGCTGGTATTTTACCAAGTGAAAGTTTTTCAGCAAGAGCAGGTAGCACATTTTCTTTTCTGTAAAGAAGAAGTTCATCCTCGCTTCTCCATGGAAGACGTTGTTCCATCCTTTCAAGAAGATGAATTCTTTCAGCGATTAGTTTTGCATTCTCAAAATCCCAGGTTTTTATTGCTTCATTCAATTGTTTTTTTAATTGCTTGCAATAGTGCTTGTATTTTCCTGAAAAAAACGCCTTAATTCCCTCAACAATTTTTTTATATTCTTCTGGATTTACATTACCGGTACAGGGTCCACAGCAGCGCTTTGTGAAGAAAAATGTACATGGTTTCGATGTTTTTCCTTCAACAATTTTTTTTCTACAGGTTCTTACAGGATAATACTTCCTGATAAATCTTAACACCTGTTTCAGTCCTTTGACGTCTGTAAATGGCCCAAAGTACTGGTGTTCAAGTTTCTTTTTCTCTCTCACAACCATAACAGCAGGAAAAATGTCATGCGTAATTTTTAACCATGGATAAGTTTTACCATCTTTCAGATCAACATTGTATCTGGGCTGGTACTTTTTAATCAGAGAGCATTCCAGAACAAGGGCTTCGCCTTCTGATGCAACAGGAATGACTTCAATGTCATCAATTTCCTCAAGCAACGAGGCCCTTTTGTATTCAAATGGGGTGGTAAAATAGGAATTTATTCGGCTACGAAGGTGCGATGATTTTCCTACATAAATTGCATCTCCACTGCGATTTTTGAAGATATATACACCAGGGGAATCAGGTATTGTTTTTATCTTGTGTTTCAGTTTTTCTTTCATCTTGAGTTTGACTGCTTGATTCTTTTTCTTTACTCTCCTTATTCAACTCATCCACATAATTAAGCCTCAGGTCAGTAAGAATATCTTCAAGCATTCTTGCTTCATCTTCTTCAAGATTGCCCTTTGTTTTCATCTGCAGTGTTTCAAGAATATCAATCAACCTTTTTGCAAACTGTAAATTTTTTTCAGGTTTTCCACTAACAGGGTTTACCATCTTTCCCAATGCCTGCCAACAAAGGACATGAAGAAAATGCAACAGTTCCACAAAATCTGTTTTTTCCATATTCACTCCAGGTTAATTTGCTAAAAATTAAGATGCATGAGTGATGAAAAATGGTTCACAAGGGATGAACAAAATGGAACAAGAAATCTAAATCCGCCAGCAAACACAAGTGCGTAAACGATAAAAAGACCGTATCTTTCAATCCTGTTAAACAATTCACCAAATCTTGGTGGCAAAAGGACTGCAACAATTCTTGAACCGTCAAGAGGTGGAATTGGAATGAGGTTGAAAAAACACAAAATAAAATTTATAAATGCCGCAAGTTGAAATATTTCAGAAGCCATTCCTTTTGCGATACCGCTGATCAAAGAAAAAATAAATCCAGCAATAAAATTTGCCGTACAACCCGCAGCACCCACCATAATCATACCTTTTTGGTAATCCCTGAAACGCAGCGGATTGATGGGCACAGGTTTTGCATATCCAAAAGGTACTCCCACTGTTAAAGCAAGAACAAGAGGAAGCAGAATACTTCCTATCGGGTCAAGATGAGCAACAGGGTTTAACGTCAATCTTCCCATCAAATATGCAGTGTCATCTCCATTATAATAAGCAGCCAGACCATGTGAATATTCATGGATTACAACAGAAAAAATCAAAAAGAAAAATAAAATCACATTTTCCATTTCAATATCCTTACACCAGAAAGCTCCGGAAATTTCAAAACAGCGGCAAGAGCAAAGTACATTAGTATTCCGGTTATTGTCCCTGCTATGACAGTTACAGAATTTCCATAAGGCACCAATGTTCTTCTTATTCCTTCAATTATTATACCCCAGAAACAACTCATCAAAAAAACACGTGAAAAACTTTTTGTCATGCGTTCCATCTCAAGTAACCCAAATTTTTTCTTAAACAACCATATCAGTAAAACAAAATTCTCAATTCCTACCAGTGATGTTGACAATGCAATACCTCCGTGCCCCATAAATTTCATCAATATCATATCAAACAGCGCATTTGTGCCGATGCTTATAAGCCCTACTTTTACAGGTGTCGCAGTATCGTGATGAGCATAAAATGCCCTTGTG
>Ga0209409_1000173_pt1 | contig 71162 bp, 74 predicted proteins | sample AD_JPNMR1_MetaG_FD_184424 | JGI IMG/M metagenome (GOLD analysis project Ga0209409, IMG submission 184424) | Active sludge microbial communities of municipal wastewater-treating anaerobic digesters from Japan - AD_JPNMR1_MetaG (SPAdes) (version 2) | ecosystem: Engineered > Bioreactor > Anaerobic... | reverse complement strand
AACTCTATGGCTGACCTGCTTCCCATTTCGGAAAGACTCTACGACTTGAGCATACTTCTTGTCTTTCGCTTTGACGATACGTACGAACATGATGTTCTTTTAAACCATCATATTCCGGTAGAAGAAGACGGCAGAGCAGGCGGAAAGACTGCTGACTCTGCTGGCTTCTCCAGGGGCTGAGCTGTCAGAGAGTGAACTGGAGGCGGTTACAGGGGCGGACAAGGGACATGAATATGGAGAGCTGTGTACGGACGAAAGGGAACATGACGTCGTTCCAGTGGAACCACCGCAGTACGACCCGGCCACAGGTATGCGTATCTGGCAGTGTACGCGGTGCGGCAGCCTGTTTTACCGCGACAGGTGAGCTGCTGTTGGCGGTGCTCTATGCGGAGAAAAGACACTGAAGCGGGCCTGGCGCCCGCTTGCCTTGTTTAGAGAGGTCGTTTCATATTAGAAAAAACTGATCTCGATCCAGTAGGCCACAAGGCCTATCACCAGAGCAGGAATAGTGGTGATCAATGTTGCCCAGAAGGCTGACCGCCTGTCGATGGCAATCAGGGGGAACAGGGCATCGCCATCTTGGGAAATGGCGTTGGCCAAAACGGCGGCAAAGGGCACCAAGCCTTTGGTAAAAAGGGTGACGAAGATGATCTGCGGGCCGCAGCCGGGGATAATCCCGATGAGTACTCCCACCAGAACCGCCAAAAGGCCAGTCTGGGACAGGAACCCGGCGATAATGCTTTCACCCGCGGCATGGCTGCCGGAACCGAGGAAGAGGACAAACAGTTCATAGGCTAGATAGGCCGCAAACACCCAGGTGCCCACAAAGGCCGTCTCCTGAGCGTTGTGGATCAGGGTTTCCTTGAGGCTGGCCAGCTTCATTTCCGACTCTTCGTGGGTGTCAGCAACGAAGAACTTCTTGCTGAACACCATCATGATCACGGAAAAGACGGTTCCCAATAGGCCGAGCACCAGCCCCAAGTTGGGGACAAACAGGGCATTGATGTCCATCTGCAGGATATCTAAAACGCCCAAAACCAAGCCGACGGCGATCACGATCCAGTAGATGATATAGGCGTTGTGCGTCAGTTTGTAGCCCAGCGTATCCGTGGGCTGGTGACCTTTCACCCCATGGTGGAGGATGAGGTCAATCTCATCGCCCTCGGCGTGGCCGATGTGCTTCCACTCTTCAGGAGCGATACCCGTTTCCGTCTCGAAAACATGGTCCATGGCCGCATGGGCTTCCCGCTCCAGCCTCCGGCGCTCCTGGTCTGCTTCGAATTTTGCCACGAGGCGCTCGCCCAGGGGGAAGAGGTCCACGATATACCCAACGATGATCGCCAGAACAAAGGTGATGGCGGAAACCTGCACGAACTGCTTGGGCATAACCGTTAGGAAGACGAAGGCCGAATCGCCCATGGTGGCAATCAGCGCGGCAACTACTGTACCGAAGCTCACGATCCTTCTGGGAAAGAGGGGCATGAGGAAAATGGCTCCTCCGCAGCCCGGGGTCAGCCCCAGAAGCGCCCCGATGATGGGCTGGAACTTTTTGGACCGCTCGATCATTTTGATCAGGCGCCCGGAAAGCAGGTAATCCACATAGCCAAAGAGGAGCAGGACTGCGCCCACAAAGGCGGTAACCTGCACGAAAGAACTCTCAGCGCTCTGCACGACCAAATCCAGCACTTCTGCGAACATCGCTGTCACCTCTGGCCTAAGTTTAGCTCTTCCTTACAGTATAGTAGATGCTTAGATACTAGGCAAACGTACTCAGGTCAGCGCTGGCAGGCGCGGACAATGGCCCTGATGGCCTCCGGGTCCACAAACTGGTGGAACTCCTGGGCATCCTGGGCCCCCACCGCCACTGCAGCGGCGGATTTCATTTTCGAGGGCACCTTAGTTCTGCTGCCCGTGTGGATCTCCCCAATGGGGAGCTGGAGGAGTTCGTGTACGTTGTGGGGGCGCACGCCGCCGCCTGGCATGATGGAGATGCGGCCGTCGGCCAGTTCGATCAGCTCCCTGAGCAGGGGTAGGCCCTCCACAGCGGTGGGCCGCTGGCCTGAGGTGAGCACCCTATCTACCCCCAAGTCCATCAGGGTTTGCAGGGCCTGCCGGGGGCTGGGCACATTGTCGAAGGCCCGGTGGCAGGTGACCTCCAGCCCCAGGTTTTTGGCCAGCTGCACCAGGCGGGACATGGCCAAGGAGTCCAGGGAGCCTTCTGCGTCCAAGACTCCAAAGACCACGCCCTGGGCCCCCAGCTCAGCGGCGATGCGGATATCCTCTTCCATTTCCGCGATCTCGGCGCTGTTATAGAGGAAATCGCCGCCGCGCGGGCGAATCATTACCATGACACCGATATCGCCCAGGGCGGCACTCTTTTTGATCAGGCCGTAATTGGGCGTGGTGCCGCCGGCACCGGGATCAGAGCAGATCTCCACCCGCTGGGCGCCACCTTGGCGCGCCCGAAAGACGTCTTCCAGGTTGTAGCAGACAACTTCCACTAAGACGTTCATGCAGGGAAAACTCCTTTCCAGGCAAAAGCAGCCTTACCCGGGAATGGCAAGGCTGTTTAAGGCTGTCTATGGAAGCAGCTGTTTATTGCCCCTCTGCCAGGAGCGCCTGGACACGATCCACCACTTCTTCCGAAGTCAACTCGGCGATTTTTGTCCAGAAGCTCTCTGTGGTGGAACTAATAAACTCGCTGACTATTTTCGTCCCTCTGTTGTTCCAGACCGTCAGCTTGGGACGGTCGCCCTGAACGCGGAGCCGGACAAAGAAATCTCCAGCCTTAAACATGGTGCTCAATGCAATTACCTCCCCTCGTGGTTTTAATACCCTTTTTGCCTTGGAAACTCCTGCCGGTGCAGAAGCTTTTCTTAACAGATTAGACATGTCCCAGGCGCGTAAATCTGGTACACTGAGGAACAGTAAGTTGGAAAGGGACGACCGCGATGTTCAATGAACTAGCCAAGGCCTCGCTGCTCATCTTCCTGGCAGAATTGGGGGACAAAACACAGATTTTGGCCATGGCTTTCGCCCTGCAGTACTCTGTGGGTCAAGTGCTTTTAGGGGTAGCCCTGGGCTCCTTTTTCAATCACGGCTTAGCAGTGATCATCGGTTCTTACCTGGCCAACCTGATTCCCCTCTCGGCGATCCGGTTGGCTTCCGCCGTTATGTTCCTGGCCTTCGGCCTGTGGAATCTGTGGTCGGATGAGGAACACCTAAACGGCGGTCAAAAAGCACTGGGAAATCCCGTCTTAGTGGTTGCCCTGGCCTTTTTCCTGGGGGAGCTTGGTGATAAGACCCAGCTGACGGCCATTGCCCTGGCGTCCAGCGCCGCCTTCCCCGCCGCGGTTCTAGCCGGGACGGTGCTGGGGATGGTGTTGATCAGCCTGGGCGGCATCTTCGTAGGCACGCAGCTGGGGGAGCGCATCCCTGAACTGGCACTTAAGCTCATCTCCAGCCTGGTGTTTATAGGTTTCGGCTTAATCAACCTGAGCCAGACCGTTCCCGAGAGGTTTTTGACCCCGGTAAACGCGGGGCTCTTTTTGGCCGCGCTGGGGGCGGTGGTTCTCTTGGGCACAGCCGGCCTGCTGCGCCAAAGGACTTCCGGCAGCCAGGGCGAGCTGCGGCGCATGGCCCGCCAGCTGCAGGCCTTGGATCGCCTGCTGGGTGAGATCTGTTTGGGAGAAGCAAACTGCCGGGCGGAGCGCTGCCCGGTGGGTTACTGCAAGAAGCTGATCAAAGCTGAACTAAGCGGAGCCGGACAGAAACGCCGCCCGCCAGTTGTCCAGCCCTATGTGCAGCGGGGGCAGAGTTTCAACCGGCGCAAGCTGGAGGAGGCCCTGGCTCTCTTGGAAAAAAGCGGGGTTGCTCCGGAGCTTTATGCCGAGTTGAAGACCAATCTAGAAAAGCTCCTGCGCCCGCTCTAATCTTCACCCAGGATGCGGATTTCTGGTTCCAGCCTGACTCCGTACTGCTCCCAGATGACTTTCTGGATGGTGGCGATAAGGTCGAGGAAATCCCGGGCGGTGGCTTCCCCCCGTTTGACAATGAAGCCCGCGTGTTTGGTGGACACTTCCGCCCCGCCGATGCGCAGGCCCTTGAGCCCCGCCTGCTCGATGAGGGGTCCCACATAGTGGCCAGGGGGGCGCTTAAAGGTGCTGCCCGCGCTGGGGTATTCCAGGGGCTGTTTGCTGCGGCGCTGGGCCTGCAGGTCGTTCATCTTCTGCAGGATCTCCCGGCGCTCGCCGGGTACTAGTTCCAGTTCTATCTCCGTCACGATGGGTAAGGTGGGTTCGGTTTGGAAGCGGCTGCTGCGGTAGGCGAAGCTGAGCTGCCCCCGCTGCCAGGTCTTCACCGTCCCGTCCTGGACAAGCTGGGCCGATCTGACCAGGGGACCGATCTCGCCGCCGTACGCTCCGGCGTTCATGTATGCGGCGCCGCCCAGGCCGCCGGGGATGCCCACCGCGAACTCCAGCCCGCTCAGTCCGTGGCGGAGGGCCAGTTTGCTTAAGGAGCTCAAAAGGCAGCCGGTGGTCGCGGTCAAGAGCGATCCTTCCACCGTGGCCCGGGCAAAGGGAGCGGCGATCTGCACCACTACCCCGCGGATTCCACCGTCTCGAATCAAGAGGTTGGTGCCGTAGCCGATGACCGTAAGGGGCAGGCCGCGGTCCAGAGCAAAGCGCTGGGCGCGCACCACTTCCTCCAGGCTGGAGGGTTGGATAAAGAAATCGGCGGGGCCGCCCACGCCTAGAGAAGTGAGATTAGCCAGGGGGTAGTTGCGCAGAAACATGCTGCTGCCTCCAGTCGTTGCGCTAATTACCTTATTATTCTACCACAAAACCCTATTGGGGTCTGTTGTGTTTTATGAATACCGAGGGGTGCAGCCAGAAGTCCGTGACTTTAGACCTGCTCCAGGCAACCCCGCCCGTCCTGGGCCAGGCATTGGCCGGCAGATCCGCCTTGCGGATCTCAAAATGGAGGTGGGCGGCGAAGGTGTTATTGGGACCCCTGCCCACGGTGCCGATGGGCTGGCGGCGGTACACCCGCTCGCCCCTATCTACCCAGCGTTCCTCCAGGTGGGCGTACTGGGACCAGACAAAATCGGTGGGCGAGAGGGCATGCTTGATCAGGACCACATTGCCCAAAGCGGTGTTCCAGCCGGAAAAAACCACTTCTCCGTTGGCCACCGCGTACACCGTTTCCCCCCAATCGCCATTGCCGGCTCCGGGGATGTTCCAGTCTTCGCCGGGGTGGTAGGAGTTGCTGTAGCCGCTCCACTCCAGAAAGTCGTAACCGGTCACCGCCCAGCCCCGGCCATCTGGGTCGCCCACGGGGAAGTCAAAGCCATCGGTGAGGAAGTATGTACCGCCGGGAGGCGGAGAATTTGCTCCGGGATGGTCAGGGGACAGGCAGCCTGTGGCGAATGCTGTGAAGAGGCAGAGCATCAGCAGCCAGCATTTTCTAGTCAAGAAAGATCCCCCCTTTTGTGGTAAGATTATTGTATACAACCAGGGGGAGACCGGCACGAATGGTGTTTACTGGGAGGGCGTGCCGCAGCCGTGAGGGAGGGCTTGCCATGCAAAAACGCATCCGTACAATTCTGCCAGCTTTGCTGATCCTCATGCTCTGGACCGCCGCAGCCTGGGCCCAAGGAACTCCTGTCGATCTAGGGGAAGGAGGGGCCCTGCGTATTGAGCTCCCTGTGGAAGCGGGGAGAAGCTATGAAATCAGCATGGAAGTGCGCACCAACCTGCAGGATGCGGTGGCCAGTATGACCCTGGAGCTGATCGGGGAGGATGACCGGGTTGTGGAGACGCTCAAAGCCCAGAGCGCGCTGCCCAACAGCGGTGAGTGGACCCTGCTTGGGTTTGCCCACGTGCCCCTTCCCCAGAAATCAGGGCGCTGGGAGCTGGTGGTCACCGCCGATCAGCCCGGGCGCTACTATTGGCGGAACCTCAAGGTTCTGCGTTCGTACAGCGAGGCCCAGGAAGCTATAGCCTACGGGGAAGAAGAGCCGGCCCCGGAGCGGGAGTTTTATACCGGACTGGTGGTGGATGCCCGGCATCTGGATGTGCGCCGGGGGATCAGCCCCCGCATCTACAGCGAATCCGGCCAGCTCATCTACGGCGGGGTTCTGGCACCCCAGGACCTGGTTCAGGAGCGGGGTGTGGTGGCCTACGGTTCGGAGCTGACACCGGAACTTCTGGAACGGCTGAGGATCAGCCCCGATGATCCCTATGTGAATCCCTTGGTGATCAAGGCGGTTGGCGTGGCTGATCCGGCCAAGACCAGCGTGTATATCACAGCCGAGGACACGCAGAGGATTCTCCAGGCCATGGCCCAGTACGACTTTTTCGCGCGCTATGCTGTGATCTTTTTAGTGAACTAGCAGGCGCGGGCGGAAAAGAGGAAGAAAGTAAATAAGCTGAAGATTTTTCAAGAAGAGGACGCAGGAGGAAGGACGATAATGCAAGAGTTGTTGAGAACACTCCACAAACGCCTGGAGGGCTTGAGCCCCGCGGGCCTGCGGGTAGTGGTGGGCTTCGATGGCTTTGTGGATGAAATCGTGGAAGCGGTGGACCGCAGGCATTCTTTTGCTTCCTACACGCGGATGACCAAAATGGAGCAGTTTGGCCAGCGCATCCTAAAGGCCGCCGGTTTGAGCACCAACATTGAGCTTGTTCCCAAGGCCATTAAGCTCGGGGGCAACGGACCCATCATGGCCAACGCCCTGGTGAAGTGCGGAACAAGTGTAACGTATATGGGTTCCTTAGGTACCCCCAACATCCATCCTGTCTTTGGCGAGCTGGTGGAGGGATGCAGCCAGGTTTACGCCATCGCCGAACCGGGTCACACCGATGCCGTGGAGTTTGATGATGGCAAGATCATGCTGGGTAAAATGGAAGGCCTCCATGCGGTTACCTGGGAGGCCCTGCAGGAAGTTGTGGGCGTGGAGCGGCTGAAAGCGGCCTTCACCGACTGCGATTTGGCCGCCACCATTAACTGGACCATGACCCCCTTCCTGCAGGACATCTGGGACGGCCTGTTAGGCCTGCTTGAGCCAAGGGAAGACGGGACTAAGCCTTTCCTGTTCATTGACCTTTGCGATCCGGGTAAGCGCCAGCCCGAGGATCTCCTTAGGGCCTTGGAGACCATGCGGGAGTTTGCCCGCTTCTACCGGGTGATCCTCGGTTTGAACCGCAAGGAAGCCACGGAGGTGGCCAATGTGCGCCGGCTCCAGCTGGGCAAACCCGCGGAGGAGGCGGATCTGGAAGAGATTGTCACAGCTCTAGGTGAGGATCTGGGCCTGTGGTGCCTGATGGTTCACCCCGTATCGGCAGCCGGGGCCTATCTGGAGGGCCAGTATTTCGAGGTGGAGGGCCCCTTTACCTCCAAGCCGCGCCTCACTACCGGCGCGGGGGACAACTTCAACGCTGGCTTTTGCCTTGGATTGATGTTAAAGTTAGAGGTGGAATACTGCTTGGCCCTGGGTAAGGCCGTTTCTGGCTTCTACGTCCGCCAGATGCGCAGCCCCAGCTGGCAGGAGCTGCTGGACTTTGTAGACCTGTGGGCCCACAAGCATGGAGAGGATTTCTAAAGATTGGTTACAAGATGGAGGGGTAATTGATGCTCAGTATGCAGATGAGAAGGAACATCAGCTTGGTCTTATTCATCGCCTTACTTGTGGTCACCGGCGTGGTCTGGTCCATGGGCAGCAGCGAAGCAGGGCTCAAGGACGGAGTCTATTTCGGCAGCGCCCAGGGCTTTGGCGGCCAGGTGGAGGTGGATGTCACCATCAGCGGCGGCAAGCTGGCCAAAATTGAGGTGCGACCCCACCTGGAGACTCCGGGCATAGCGGATCCAGCCATTGCCACCCTGGTGGAGCAGATGCTATCTGCCCAGGATGCCAACGTGGATGTGGTTTCCGGTGCGACCTATACCAGTAAAGCGCTGATTGCCGCTGTCCAGCAGGCCCTGCGCAAAGCGGAAGGGTTCAAAGACGGGGTTTACACCGGCAGTGCCCAAGGCTTCGGCGGCACCCTCACCGTGGAAGTGACCGTCGCGGGCGGTGCCATAGCCAAAGTGGCGGTGCTGGAAAACAGCGAGACGCCCTTCATCGCCGAACAGGCCCTGAAGGAGGTACCTGAGGCCATCGTGGCCCAGCAGAGCTGGGAAGTTGAGGCTGTGAGCGGCGCCACCGTAACCAGCAAAGCGATCATGGCCGCCGTGGAGGCAGCGCTGTTCACAGAGTGATCCCCTGATACTTCGCTGCGCTCCGGGCATACTAGGGGTATAACGGAAGGAGCTGGTTATACAATGCCTAGTCTGTCTGATCTGCGCATGGTGGGGCGCACCTGCAGTGCCTACGAGCCGGAAGCCGAAGGGGTAGAGCGCAGCTGCGAGACCTGCGTGCACTGGGGCGGCGAAGCGAGGGACTGCATTCTAGATATCTTCTGGGAACAGCTCACCAATTTAGATCAAACCTGAGGAAGGGCCCTTGGTCAGCGGAGGTTGACCGGGGCTTTTTCTTTGATGGAAAAAGGAACGCAAAAGGTGTATGATGAATTGGGGAGTGATCAGCTTAGTATGGCACAGATAGGTCTCTTTGATATCGTCGGCCCCATTATGGTGGGGCCCTCCAGTTCACATACTGCCGGTGCCGTGCGCCTGGGCTTGGCGGCCCGGAAGATTTTGGGCTCCCAGGTGAAAAGGGCCCGCTTGGAACTCCACGGTTCCTTCGCCGCCACCTATTGGGGGCACCGCACCGATGTGGCTTTGATCGCCGGCCTTTTAGGCATGGCCATGGACGATGAGCGCATCCCTGAAGCCTTGGATCTGGCCCGGGCCGCCGGTTTGGAGTACACCTTTGCCCAGGCGGATTTGGGCGATGTGCACCCCAACTCCGTCCGGATATATGCTGAAGGCGATGCCGACAGCATCACTGTGGCCGGTTCGTCCATCGGCGGCGGGCGGATCAACATCTTTGAACTCAACGGTTTCGAGGTGTCTGTGGACGGAAGCTACTGGGTGCTGCTCACCCGGCACCGGGATACGCCGGGGGTGATCGCGGAGGTGACCAAGGTCCTGGCCGTGCACGGCATCAACATCGCTCTCTTGGATGTGAGCCGCAAGGCCCGGGGCTCCGATGCCCTGCTCCTGGCCCAGACGGATGATCCCATCCCGGAGCTGGCCGTGGAGCATGTGAGGCGCATTCCCCAGGTGCTCACGGTGCGCACTTTGCCGTGTTTTTAGGAGGATGGATGTGCAGATCACAAGTGCTAGCCAGTTGTTGGAACTCTGCGGGGAGCGCAATCAGAGCTTAAGCCACGTGGTGGCGGAGTACGAGGCTTTCCGCGCCGGCACCACCGTCCAGGCGGTGCGGGAGCGCATGGGGGAGACCCTCCAGGTCATGCGGGCGTCGGTGGAAAAAGGCCGGGAAGATCAGGGCGAGCTCAGCCGCCTGATCACAGGGTACGGGCGGCTGTTTGCCGAAGCGGACCAAAAGGGCTGCCTTTTGGGACAGTCTTTGTTCAAAAACGCCATCCTCTACGCCCTTTCCGTGGGTCAGTACAACGCCAGCTTAGGCCGGATTGTGGCCTGCCCCACCGCGGGGAGCTGCGGTGTGGTGCCAGGCGCCCTCCTGGCCGCGGCCGAGGAGCTGGGAAGCGGCGAGGAGGAACTGATCGATGCCCTGCTGGTCATGGGCGGCGTGGGCATTGTCTCCGCGGCCCAGGGCCCCATCAGCGGAGCGGAGGGGGGCTGCCAGGCGGAGTGCGGGGTAGCTTCCGCCATGGCCGCCGGGGCCGTGGTGTATCTCGCCGGCGGCAGCGGCGAGGCAGTCTTCGGCGCCGCATCTTTAGCCCTCCAGAGCCACTTGGGGCTGGTGTGCGATCCGGTGGCTTCCTTGGTGGAAGTGCCCTGCGTAACCCGGAACGCCACTTCCGCTGTGACCGCCCTGGCCGCTGCCAACATGGCCCTGGCCGGGATCCCGGCCCTGATTCCTTATGATGAAGTGGTGGGGGCCATGAAGGCGGTGGGCAAAGCGCTGCCGGAAAGCCTGCGGGAAACTTCCCTGGGGGGCCTGGCGGCAACGCCCACGGGCCAGAGGCTGGCCCAACGGTTGCAGGAAAAACACCGCCTGTAAAAGAAAAGCGATTCAGCAAACAGGGCTGAATCGCTCCTAAGACAAAAGAATGGCGGAACCGACGAGACTCGAACTCGCGATCTCCGGCGTGACAGGCCGGCGTGTTAACCAGCTACACCACGGCTCCGCGCATGAGTATTATACATGGAGTTTCGTGCTTTGGCAAGTCCTTTTATGTCAAGCTGCAGGAAGGAAGAGGATTCATGCGTCATCGAGGAAAGATCATAGAAAAGAACGGCCAGGAAGTTTTGGTGCAGGTGGAGGATCCGGCGAAAACCTGCGGCAGCTGCAAAGGCTGCGTGCGCCTGTTTCCCCCCAAGACTTCCCCGGAAGACTATGTTTTGTGCATCAAGGACACCAGCGGCAGGTACCAGGTGGGGGATGAGGTCATCATAGATGGCGAGATGCGGCCCTATGTGCGGGCGCTGGCGGTGCTGTACGGCTTGCCCTTTGGCTCCCTGTTCGCGGGCTACGGGATCGCCCGGTTGGCCTGGGGCAGTGATTCCCTGGGCGGAGTGGGGGCCATCATCGGTCTGCTCCTGGGCGCCGTGGCGGCCCGGATGATCACCCGCCGTATTTTGACCAAAGAACCGGAGTTCACCATCGTGGCGCGTGCTTGTTCCTAAGTTTGGGGGGGTAGGGCATGTCATTAGTGGTCGCGGAGATCACCAAACGGTTTCGGGATGTTACCGCCGTCGATCAGCTTAGTTTCACGGTGAAGGAGGGCTCCCTGTTCGGCTTTTTGGGTCCCAACGGTGCGGGTAAAACCACCACCATGCGGGTGATCCTGGGCATCCTCAAACCCGATGAGGGCCAGGTAACCTGGCAGGGCCGCCCCTTTGACCGCCTGCCCAGGGGTTTTTACGGCTACCTCCCGGAGGAGCGGGGGCTCTATCCCAAGATGCGGGTGGTAGAGCATCTGGAATTCCTCGGCCGCATCCACGGGCTGGACAGGATGAGGGCCCGCCGGGAAACCACCCGCTGGCTGGAGCGCTTTGAACTGGGGTCGGTGAGCAGAAAGAGAGTTGAAGAGCTCTCCAAGGGCAACCAGCAGAAGGTCCAGGTGATCGGGACCATGCTCCACGACCCAGAACTCTTGATTCTAGATGAACCCTTTGCCGGGCTGGATCCGGTCAACGCCGGGCTGTTGAAGGAGGTGCTCCTGGAGGCCCACGGGAAGGGCAAGACCATCATCTTCTCCAGCCACCGCATGGATCAGGTGGAGGAGATCTGCCAGGACATCGCTTTGATCAACCTGGGGCGGCTGGTTCTCCACGGCAACCTCAGGCACATTAAAAGGTCCATGGGCCGCCAGATCCTCCGGCTCAACCTGGAAGGTAACCGGGATTTCTGGGCCAGGATCCCCGGCCTGCAGCTTCTGGAGGAGCGCGCCGATTACCTGGAATTCAGGCTGGACGGCTCTGTGGATCCCAATCTGGTTTTGGCGGAGGCCATGGAAGCGGGGCAGGTAATCCACTTCGAACTGGTGGAACCCTCCCTGGATCAGATCTTCGTGGAGAAAGTGGGTGCGGGGGCATGAGCGTCATTCCAGTCCTGGTCAAACGGGAGTTCACCTCCCGGGTCAAGGGAACCGCGTACATTTTAACCACCGTCATTGGGGTGCTGGTCTTTGTGGGCCTGTCTTTCCTTCCCCCCATTATGCAGCGGATCTCCAGCTCATTCGCGCCGAAATCCATCGAACTTGCGGTGCTGGATCACGGGGCCGAGCCCAGTTTGGTACCCTTTTTGCTGGAGCTCAGCGGGGAAAGGGAAGGCTTAAGCGTCCGGGACGTGAGCGGCTGGGACGAGGTGGAGGCTTACCGCCTGGTCCTGGAGGAAGACCTCTCCGGCCTACTCCTGGTTGACGGACCCCTCTGCACGTTGGTGACACCGGACAGCAAAAACGTGGTACTCAATGACGAAATCAAGAATGTGGTGAACCAGGCCGCGACCAGGTGGCGCGCGGCGGAGCTGGGGCTGACCCAAGCGGAGATGGAGAGTTTGTTCCAGGCCGTGGATTTCCGCATCCGGGAAGTGGCACCGCAGCAGGGGGACAGTGGGGAAGTGGACGGCGCCGCCCAGGCCCAGGCCATGGTTCTGGCTTACTTTCTGCTCTTTATGATCTACATGGCCCTGATCATGTACGGCAATATGGTGGCCACCGGGGTCGCGGAGGAGAAGAGCTCCCGCATTATGGAAGTGATGGTCTCAACTGTCAAGCCCCTGGAGCTCATGTTCGGGAAGATCATCGGTGTGGGGGCTTTGGGGCTGCTCCAGTTTGTGATCTGGGTGAGCACGGGACTGATCATGGCTCTCCTGGGGAGAACAGGGTTTTTGGGGATGATGTTTGGGCTAACCGAGCCCCTGAGCAGCATTCCCCTCACGAGCATCCTCTGGTTCGGCCTTTACTTCCTTTTAGGCTATTTCTTCTACGCCTCAATTTTCGCCGCGGCGGGGGCGCTGGTGGCCCGGGTGGAGGAAGTGAGCCAGGTGGTGAGTCTCTTGATGATGTTCATCATGGTGGGCTTTTTCGCAGCTTACATATCTTTCCTGAACCCCAACAGTAATCTCGCGGTGGCAGCTTCCCTGATCCCCTTTACCGCACCCATGGTCATGTTTGCCCGCATTGTGCTGGCTGATCCTCCCTTGATTCAGGTGGCCGCCTCGGTGGTGATCATGCTCCTTTCCATACTGGTGGGAACCTGGTTTTCCTCGAAGATCTACCGGATCGGCATTCTGCTTTACGGCAAAAGGCCCAGTCTGCGCCAGGTGGCCCAGCTCCTGAAAGGTTAGGCGATGGTTATGCGCATCAGGCTCGAGGGCTTGGGACCGCTGCTAACTGAACTTCTGGGCGGCCGCCAGGTGCTGCTAGGACAGGTGCAGCGGCTTACTGCCGCCTCCGTCCTGCTCCGCTTCGGGCAGGAGGAAGTGGAACTTGCCCTGGAGGAGCTGAGCCCGGAGCTCCAGGCTGCCCTCGGGGAGGGGGTCGCCGTGGAGCTGCACCGGAGCCAGGGGGCATGGGCGCTGCGGGTGAAGCCCGGCGCTCCCCTGCCGGCGCCGCGGGGCCAGGAGGTCTCCCTGCAGACGCTGGCAGAGGCCCTGGTGGCCTTGGACCTCCGCCCCACGGAGGAAGTGCAGCTGGTGGCCAAGGGCCTTTTGGAGCGGGGCTTTCCCCTGCACAGGGAGTATCTGCTGGCCCTTTTGCCCTGGGCAGAACGGGGCCAGCTGGAAGAAGCCCTCTGGCTCTGGGAAGCGGGCTTTCCCCTGACGCCGGCCCTGGTGGAGCTCGTGGCCGACCTGCGCAGGGAGCCCCCAGATCAGCCCATCTTGGAGCAGGCCGCGGAGAAACTGCCTCCCAAGCTGCAGGAGGCCCTGCGGCTGCCCGGCAGGCAGGGCCGCACGGCCCTAGGTTTGGAGCTCGCGGAGGGTAGGCTGGGCAAAGACTTGGCCCGCCTGTTGAGCGCGGAGCGGCTGTTCCATGCCCTTGCCGCGGCCCCCGGCGGCGAGAACTTTGCGTTTGTCTTTTTCCTCCCCTTTCTGCGGGGGGCGGATCTTTTTGCTGCTTGGGCGAAGATCACTGACGAGGGCAAAACTGCCCCGGGGGAGAGCCGGATCTTCCGGCTGGAGCTGCTCCTGCCCACGGAGGCCTTCGGAATGGTCCGGGCAGAGCTGGCCGTATGGGGTAAAGAGGTGCGCCTTAACCTCGCTTCTGAAAGAAACTGCCGCGGTCTAGCCGCGCAGATGGGTGAACTAGAAGCTGAACTGGGCGCCGCAGGCTGGCGGCTCCAGGAGGTAAAGGTGGGTGAGCTGGAGCCGTGCGCAAAGCCGTTGCTTTACGCTATGATCGGGAAGTGAACAGGGCGCCGGAGGTGGTAGCCTCCGGACAGGGCCTTTTGGCCGAGCGCATTCTGGAACTGGCCAGGGCCCATGGGGTCCCCTGCCATGAGGACCGGGAACTGGTGGAAGCCCTGCTCAAGCTGCCGGTTGGCACCGAGATTCCCCCGGAGCTCTACCAGTTAGTCGCGCAGGTTCTGGCCTTTGTCCTCAGGCTGGACGAACAGGAAAGCCGCGGCCAAGGCGGTAAGGGGAATGGCCAAGGTTAGGCCGATGCTGCCCGCCATGGACCGCACCACCTCGGAGGCTACCAGATCCAGGTTGAGGACCTGCCGCCAGCTGGTGCTGCTGGCCTGAAAGAGCAGCAGCAGGGGCAGGGCGGAGCCCACATAGGCCAGGATCAGGGTGTTGGACATGGTGGCGATCATGTCCCGCCCCACGAGAATGCCCCGGGTAAAGAGGGTGAGAAAGTCGGTATCCGGATCCGCCGCTTTGATCTGCTCCATGGCGGAGGCGATGCTGATGCCCACATCCAGAATGGCCCCCAGCGCGCCGATGATGATCCCGGAAAAGAGCAGCCCCTGGAAGTCCAGGGAGGAAGACATGAACTGGAGGATCTGGGCTTCCCCCGAGGAAAGCCCAGTGAGGGAGCTGGCTTTCCCCGCGGCGTAGGCCAAGAGGCCCGCGGCCAGAAGCCCGCCAACGGTTCCCATGATGGCGGCCGCGGTTTTTCTCGTGGGCCCGGTTATAAAGAGGATCAAAAGGCCAGTCAAGACAGAGCTGAGGCCCACCGTGACTACAATGGGGTTGAAGCCCTTGAGGATGAGGGGCAGGATCATGGTAAGGATGATCAGGCCCATGCCCACAAGGGAGATGATGGCCTTCACACCCTGCCGGCCGCCAACGGCGATTACCGCAAGGATGAACAGGGCGGTGATCACTGCCAGGGGCCTTGTGCGGGAGAGATCCGCTAGAAAAAACTGGGGCTGCGGGCCGGTTTCATCGGCCTGCAGGATGACCCGCTGGCCCTCCCGGACCCGCAGGTCGAAGTAGGGGTGGCCCGTGAGGGTATGCAGGATCTCCACAGTCTGGCCTTTGTAGGGTCCGGAGAGGAGCTCCACGGTGACCAGCTGTTCTTCCCAGCCTTCCTCGTGGTAGGGCTGGGGATCCAGGGCCTGAACGCGCAGCACGCGGCCTTCGTAGGTGCTGAACTCCGGTTCCGCCTGGGCTTGGGCCGCGGCCGCGAGGGCAAGGGTGAGCAGTAGGGCAGCCAATAGAGCAAGGGTTCTCTTCATGGGAAAACCTCCAAGCACAAAGTTAAGTCATATTATACCATGGGGTGCAGGGCCGGTGTTCATTGTTGTTAGTGTAAGGTTTTAGTAGGTGTTTGGAAGGAGTTCCTGGTGTAGACATAAAAAAAGAGACCTCGCACACAAATCAGTAGCAGTTAGGAGGCGAGGTCTCATGAGAAGCGATGTTAGCAACACCGCTCTCATCCTTAGTTTACTTGAAGATACAGTAGATATCAATACTCTTGAAGAGGCGTGATAGCGTCAAGCTACTGTAGGATCGAAGACCCAATGCCACCCTGTTGCGACGAGTTGAATGTGTTCTTTTGTTCGGATTAGAAAGTGAAAGTAGCGTTCGCGATCCGTCGCAGCAAAGGTCCCCAGCCCTTCGTTCCTCTGCTGACGGCCGGAATGTTACCCAGGGTTTCAAAGCTGGAGCCGGCGGCCTTGGAAAGCAACGCTAGACTCTGCCGGGGAATGCTTTCTGAGACGGTTGCTTTTGCCCGCTTCATGCTCTGTTCTATGTGAATCCGGGAAAGATTAACGCCATTTTCTCGATGAACTCTAAGGTGAGCCATCTGGTTCGCACCCAGATATGACCAGCCCATGGGACGACTGCTCAACCGGGCCGACAAAACATGACTTACATGGCCCTCGGCACTGCAGCCAACCAGTAAATGTTCGTACTTGCGCCTAGCCCGAATGCCACGCCATTGGTTGTTCAGATATTTCTGGACCTCTAGAATAGCGCTTTTGCGGGAATCTGCCTCAGCCTCTTCGCGCAGTGCAGTTAGTAGGCGGTTCATCTCTGTCCACTTGCCATTGTATACCGCTTCAGACAAGGCTCTCCTCTTGGTCTCGTCTGCACCAGCTGCAGTGAAAATCGCCCTGCGCAGATGAAATCCATCAAGCACATAGCGAGCACCTTCGATGTACTCAGCCCCAGCCTTAATCCAGGACACTCCATCACCAGAAATGAAGATGTGTTCCGTCTTCTCGAGATCGTATGTGGCAACGAGATAACACCAAATGGTATGCCATATCGTTTCCGCTGAAGTCCCAGGAGGAAAAGTGAAGTACTTCTTGTTGATCAACTCGTAGCGGTCCTTACCTACCTTAACTCGACCTTCATGGACATAGACCAAACGCTGCTCAAATGCGGGAACTCCTTTCTCCCGGTGTGCAACATGGTCTTCGTCGGCTTCAATGTACAGAACCCGAGCTACCTTTTTAAATTCAAGCTCTTCTTCAAGCTCGAGCTCTTCAGGCTGCAGCTTGCGGACAATGTTGAGCACCGTTTGGCCAGATACGCTAATGCCGCTTACATTTTCAAGACTCCGTGCCGCCTTGGCGTATGACTTGTCAACAGCCTCTTCAAGCAAATCCGCTTCTAGCAGGCTATCCAGGCGCTGATGAGGCTTGTATCCCACCAACCGATCAGCTAAGTATGCATGCACCTTCCTTTTCTTGTTGCGGAAAAGAGTGCGCTCATAGCGAACTTCACCAAAAGGAGAACCAATCGTCTTGGGATCGCGCCGGACAATTACCCATCCTTCTCTAAGCGAAGGGTCTTGTCGCAGCTGATTGTCAATCCATTCCATCACCCGCTGCTGAATGGTGCAGCAGATTCTGTTCATTCCCTCTCGCAGCGATTGTTGGAAAGCCGGCATTCCATTTCCGTCAAAAATCTCCAATACCGCTTTTTGGACAACTTCTTGAAAGGAGGTCAGTAGGCTTTCATCGAATACTGCATACATAAGAAGATCTCACCTCTGAGTACTTAGTACTCGTCGCTGGACAGCAACGGTGGGATCTTCTTCTATTTTTTTGGAGCCAACTCCTGTCCTACAGTAACTTTATACTAGCCTCTTTTTTTATGTCTACACCAGGAACTCCTTCCCAACACCTACTAAAACCTTACACTAACGGGCTCCCTTAGGAGGAGCCCATGGCATGGAGTAGTTTGCCCAGTGCCCGCTTTTCAATGCGGGAAACATAGGACCGGGAGATCCCCAGCTTTCGCCCGATCTGCCGCTGGGTCAGCTTTTCCTGCTGGCCCAGGCCAAAACGGAGTTCCAAAACGGTGCGCTCCCGGGGCGAGAGGCAGTGGAAGTGCTCCGCGAGGCGGTCCCGGTCGATATTGAGCACCACCGCATCCAGCACTTCATCCTGTTCCGAGCTGAGGATATCCATCAAGCTGATCTCGTTGCCTTCCCGGTCTGCCCCGATGGGATCGTAGAGCTTGAGTTCCTGGCGGATACGCCTGGTGGAGCGCAGGTGCATTAAGATCTCGAGTTCACTGACAAACGGCGCTGAACTTGGGCAAAGGCTTCAGGCGTGATGATGGCTGGACAGGGAATCAAAATCCACTCTTCCCGGGGCCGGAGCCTGGTGCGGCCGCTGGAAGTGTCCCATTTGTTCTGGTAAAACTCACCGATGTAGGTGCGGTTGGTGAGGATCTGCCTCACCACCTGCCTGTGCCACTTGGGGGCCCCCCGCTTCGTGGGCACCTTGGCCAAGGTTAAGGCCCGAGCGATACTGGAAATGCCCTTAAATCCAGGGGGTGGATCCAAGAACCAGGAATAAATCCGCCGGACCACCGCGGCCTCCCCCTGGTTGATCACCAGCTGTTCGCTGCGGGGATCGAAGTCGTAACCGTAGATCTGAAAATCCCGCAAAACCCGTCCCTGCCTGGCCTTTTCCCTCCTGCCCCTGCACATCCGCTCGTTGATCTTGGCCTTTTCGAACTCGGAAATCGCCCCCCGCAGGGCATAGAACAAGTTGCCCTCCGGGGTCTTGGCGTAGCTGCCGTGCACAAAGACCAGGCGCACCCCATGGCGGTCCCATTCCTCCGTGAGCAGCAGCTGATGCAGGAGTTTGCGGGAGAGGCGGTCCGGGTCCAGGCAGATCACCTCCCGAATCTCCCCGGCCTCAATGCTTTGCCTCAGCTTTTCCAGGGCAGGCCTATTGAGCGTCTCCCCGGAGATCCCCTCATCGGCGAACACCTGCCACTGCCCCTCTCCGGCAAGTTTTGCGCACTCCCTGATCTGGGCGGCAATGCTGAACCCATGCTTGGCCTGCTCTTCCGTGCTCACACGGGCATAGATTGCCTTCAGGCACCTCACCTCCCTGCCATTGATCTATGTTGCCGGCGGGCCAAGAATGATATAATGAAGGGCGGTAAGGAGGTTGACCATGCACAAACTAAAGTTAGCTATTTTCGATCTCGATGGAGTAATCGTGGACACAGCTAAGTACCACTACCTAGCCTGGAAGCGCCTGGCCAAGGAACTGGGCTTCGATTTTAGCGAGCGGGACAATGAACGCCTCAAGGGTGTAAGCCGGATGCGCTCCCTGGAAATCCTTTTGGAAATCGGCGGCCTAAGGAAAACAGAGGAACAACAACTCCAGCTGGCGGAGAAGAAAAACCGCTGGTACGTGGAATACATCCTGCAGATGGATCAAAGCGAGATTCTCCCCGGAGTCCTCCCCTTTCTCCAGGAACTGAAAGAGAGCGGAGTGAAAATCGCCCTGGGTTCCGCCAGCAAAAACGCCCGTACCATCCTGGAGCGGCTGGAGATCACGTCGTTGTTCGACGCGGTTGTAGATGGGAATCTGGTGACCAAGGCCAAACCAGATCCGGAAGTATTCTTGCTGGGGGCGGAGCTTTTGGGCATTGCCCCGGAGGCAGCCGTGGTTTTTGAGGATGCCCAAGCGGGGGTGGAAGCGGCACTGCGGGCTGGGATGAAAGTGATCGGCGTGGGGGATCCCCAGATGCTGAAGCACGCCCACCATGTTATTTCCGGCTTTGCCAGCTTCGATTTGGCTCAGCTCCGGGAGGTCTTCGCCCAGGCGGATCGGTGATCTGCCGCTTTTTCGCGGGCTGTTGTGCAAACGATTGCCAGGATGCGGAAAGTGGGGTAGAATAAGTTAAAGCCAGCGCGGGAGAGTGATAGTTCTGAGACCACTTCTGGGAATCGACGAATGGAGTGTAAGCGAAGAGGGATTCCATCCAGAGTCCAACAGGTTCATGGAGAGCATCATGAGCTTAGGCAACGGATACATGGGCCTGCGCGGAAACTTCGAGGAAAGCTATTCAGGGGATCACCTCCAGGGAACCTACATCGCCGGCGTTTACTACCCCGACCGCACGGTGGTGGGCTGGTGGAAGGTGGGCTACCCGGAGTACTTCGCCAAGGTGTTGAATGCGGTCAATTTCATCGGCATCGATGTGCAGCTGGACGGCAGGGTGCTGGATCTACATACCTGGCGGCCCAGCAAGTTCCGGCGCACTTTGGACATGTACCGGGGCGAGCTGGTCCGTTCCTTCCAGGTGGAAGATGGGGAAGGGCGGGTCTATTCCGTTGAGGCCCGGCGTTTTGTCAGTAAAGACCGGCGGGAGCTGGCCTGCATCCGCTACAGCCTAACACTGCTGGTTGATCCCCCGGGCCGGGGAGCACAGGTCAAATTCACCCCCTACCTCGAGGGCAATGTGGTCAACGAAGACGCCAATTACGGCGAGGATTTCTGGCAGCGGGTGGAGGAGTTCAGCGGGGAAGACTATCAGCTGGTCACCATGGAAGTGAAAAAATCTGGCTTTGTGGTGGCGGCAGCCAGCACCTTCCGCCTCTACCGGGGCCAGGAGGAAGCGGCTGTGGAGGTCCGCCCCACGGCGCGCCCGCGCTATGCCGGGGCAGAGGCTGAGCTTACGGTGCACTCTGGCGAGACGGTTTCTCTAGAAAAGCTTGTGGCGGTTACCACCAGCCGCGACCATCCCCGGGAGCTGGTCTCCCAGCGGGCCCTGGAGCTGGTGCGCCGCTACTGTTCCCACAACTACCGGGAGCTCTTTGCCCGCCATGCCCAGGCTTGGGCCAAAACCTGGGGGGAAAGCGATATTGTCATTGAGGGGGATCCCGCTGCCCAACAGGGCATCCGCTTCAACATCTTCCACCTGCATCAGACCTACACAGGGGAAGACCCCCGCCTGAACATCGGTCCCAAGGGATTCACGGGGGAAAAGTACGGAGGGGGCACCTACTGGGATACGGAGGCCTACTGCCTGCCCTTCTATTTGGGCACCAGGGAGCCGGAGATCGCCCGGAATCTGCTGCTCTACCGCTACAACCACCTGGAAAAGGCCAAAGAAAACGCCCGCAAGCTGGGGCTCAAGGGCGCCCTCTACCCCATGGTCACCATGAACGGCGAAGAGTGCCACAACGAGTGGGAGATCACCTTTGAGGAAATCCACCGCAACGGCGCCATCGCCTACGCCATCTTCAACTACGTGCGCTACACAGGCGACGGGCAGTATCTGGAGGACTATGGCCTGGAGGTTCTGGTGGAGATCTGCCGCTTCTGGGCCAGCCGGGTGACTTTCCAGCCCAGAAAAGGCGTGTACATGATTTTGGGTGTCACCGGCCCCAACGAATACGAAAACAACGTGAACAACAACTGGTACACCAACCGCATCGCGGTCTGGTGCCTGGAATACACCATGGAAGTCCTGGCGGAGCTGCGCCGGGCCAAACCCGACAGCTACCGCAAGCTGGTGGACAAACTGCAACTCCAGCAGTCTGAGCTGGAACACTGGAGCGATATTGCCGCCCGCATGTACTATCCCTACGTGGAAGAGCTGGGGGTGTTTGAGCAGCAGGATGGATTCATGGATAAGGAGCTTCTCACCGTGGCGGATCTTTCCCCGGAGGATCTGCCCCTGAACCAGAACTGGTCCTGGGACCGCATCCTACGCTCCTGCTTCATCAAGCAGGCCGATGTGCTGCAGGGCCTGTTCTTCCTGGGGCATCTGTATGATCTGGAGACAAAAAAGCGCAACTTCGATTTCTATGAACCCATGACGGTTCACGAATCGTCGCTGTCGCCCTGCGTCCATGCTATCATCGCCGCGGAGATTGGCTACCACGACAAGGCCTACGAGCTTTACCTGCGCACCGCGCGCCTAGATTTGGACAACTACAACAAGGACACCGATGACGGTCTGCATATCACCAGCATGGCTGGCACCTGGATGGCCATTGTGTACGGATTCGCCGGCCTGCGCATAGAAAACGACCGCCTCACGCTGCGGCCGTTCCTACCCGGTCGCTGGAAGAGCTATTCCTTCGGCCTGCTCTTCCGGGGCCACCGCCTGAAGGTACAGGTCACCCCCTCCGAGGTGGTGATCAGCCAGGAGGGCGGCGCCCGCTGCGACCTGGTGGTCCACGGCCAGCCCTACGGGGTGGAGGCGGATGGGCAGATCAGCATTCCCCATTGACAGTGAATTCTCATTTTCAATGCACCTGGCCGCATAGGTAGCTAGGCGGGTGTTTTTGCCGGGATCAAAAGTGTTGATGGCCTTGATGAGGCCGATCACACCAATGGAGATTAGATCTTCCGTGTCTTCACCGGTGTTGTCGAACTTCTTTACCACATGCGCCACGAGACGAAGGTTCCGCTCGATGAGAATGTTGCGGGCACCTTCGTCTCCTGCTTCTTTTTTCAGGAGCAGTTCCCGTTCCTCTTCCGGCCGGAGGGGCTTGGGAAAGGCGCTCCCGCTGGTAATGAATCCCGTTAAGAAACCAATTCCTTCCACGAGCAGCGAGCCAAAGGCGCTGATCAGTGAGGAAAACAAAGCTGGTGCCCCCCTTCTCCCTGCACTCAAGCCTTATATTCTATGAGCACCCCGGGAGAAGTGTGCCTGTTCCGCCACTTAGGACGCCAGGTATTTCTTCAAAGGTCCGTGGAGAAGCAGGCAGAGGGCGGCACTGACTGCCCCCTGGAGCAGATCGCCGGGCAGTGAGGCCAGGGCCGGTCCCCAGCCGTAGATGATGCTGCCCGCGAGGAAATAGCCCAAAACCATCAGGGCCGCGGCGGGGCCCACTGCCCAGGCGGCCTTCTCCCAGCGCCCAATGAGCCAGCCCGCGGCCAGCCCCTCCAGGCCTTTGATCAGCAGTGTCCAGGGGGCCCAAAACCCGTAGCCCAGCAGAAGATCCGCGAGGGCTGAACCAAGGCCGCCGGCTGCCAGCCCTGTGAGCGGACCGAAGAGCACACCGGAGAGCAGCACCACGGTGTCGCCGATGTTGACATAGCCCTTCACCCCCGGCAGGGGAATGTTCACTACCATAGTCACCACAGCCACTACCCCCACTAAAAGGGCAGTTAGAACCATCTTTCTCGCCTGCATGCAGCAAACTTCCTTTCTCCTTGGCTTCCCCTCAAAAAGAAGAAGGAGTCAAAGCGCCTCGACTCCTCCGCATTCTCAGTTGAGCGGTTTGCCCTTGAGCCTGAAAATCTCTTCCTTGAGCATGTTGTTTTCCAAGAGCAAGGCGTGGTAGCCCCACTCCAGCTCCTTTTTGGCCTGGACCAGCTCCTGGTTGTTCCTGGCGATACTGTGCAGCTTCGTTTCGTAGTCATGCACCAGCCGGGATAGCTCCAGGTGCTCCCGCTCCAGCCGAGCCAGCTTCTCCTGCAGCGCCGTGGGCTGGTCGCCCCGCTTGAAGGATTCTAAGCCTGCCCGCCAGATCATGAGCACCGCTCGCCAAAGCGACGGTGCCTTGGTTATTCTCTTCAAATCTCTCACCGATAGCCCCCTTGCTTGGGCAGTGGGTTACGCTTGGAGCAGATGATCGATCTCATGGTTCACCCAGCTGCGCAGGTCTGTACAGACGGAATAATAGTTCCAGGTGTTTTCCGCGCGCCTCTCCACCAACCCAGCCCTGTGCAGCCGCTTGAGATGATAGGAAACCGTAGGTTGGTTAACGCCGAGCACTTCAGCCAACTGCCCGACACACATTTCCTGCCCCTGAAGCAAGAGGAGTATCTGCAGTCGAATCGGGTCCGCGAGCACATGAAAGCGCTGCGCGCATGTTTTGATCCGCTCCATCACCCGACCCCCTTGTGAAAGATTTCATAATATCATTCTATCTCACTTGGGGCTGCAGATCAAGCAGGCCCCAGGGGGCCGGGTAAGTATTTATCTCACCCGTTGTTCTATTTTCTTCAGCAGGTGCACCGCGCGGGCCTGCTCAGCCAGTTTCCTGGAGAGGTGGTAGCAGTGCTCCGCCAGCTCTTCCTCCCCACTGCTTTTATATTCATCGCCCAACTTCAGCAGGTTCTTGATCTTCTTGCGCGATTCTTGAGGCAGTCTGTATAAAATCTCTGCCTTCCAAAGCTTCCACCGTTTCGGCGGGTCAATTTCCATGCGGAACTTCACACTCCATTGAGACAATTTTTAAACATATAATAGCACAAAACCGCCGCACCTTCAACGGGGCCCCTCGGTGCGAAATTCGCAAGAGGGCAGAGCTCAGCGGCTGCCGCCGGCCAGGTAGAAGCGATAGGCTCTGCTGGCCCAGTACACCGTGACTGTGTACAAGGGCACGGTGAGCAGCCTGGCCACAAGCCGCATGCCCAGAAGTTCAAAGAACCCCCCACCAAACATCTGGGACAGCCACAGCGTGTTGAGGAGCACACCCGTGATGAGATCTGTGAGCAGTACGATCAGGCCCACCTGCAGGACCGTGAGCTCATTGCGCTTGCTGTGCAGCAGCAGCCCGGGAATCAGCCCGGTGAGGCCCATGCTTAAGGTCAACCCAGGATGGTAGGGCCCCCCAAAAGAATTGATCAAAAAGCCCACCAAATCCGCGGCCACGCCGGCCAAAGCTCCCCCCGCCGGTCCGAAGAGGACACCTGCCAGCATGATGGGCGCCTCCCCAAAGCTCAGGCGCAGGGCATTGGCGCCGGCAATGGGAACAATCACCCCAAAAAAGCGGGTGAGCACAATGGACACCGCCGTGAGCACGCCCACATTTGCCGCTAACTTCGCGTCCAGCTTCATTGCTGCCGCCTCCTAGTTGCCGGCCACGGCCAGCCCGCTGATGATCAGGGAAGGTGAACCCACATTGCCCCTCACACTGGGTACTTCAAACTCCAGGTCAGACCCGATAGCCTCTACGGATTCCAGCAGCTTAAAGAAGTTGCCGGCGATGGTAATCTGATCCACGGGCCGGACGATTCTCCCGCCCTCCACCAGGTAGCCGAAGGCGCCCAGGGAAAAGTCGCCGGAAACGGGATTGGCACCGGAGTGGGTTCCCTGCACATCAATGATGATTAGGCCATCATCCAGGCTCTCCACTAGCTCAGGATAAGCATATTCCCCCGGTTCAATGAAGAAGTTGGTGGGAGCAATACCCACGGGCGATTTAAAGGAGGGCCGGGAGGCGTTGCCGGTAGAGTCCACCCCATCTTTGCGGGCCGTTTTCAGGTTGTGCAGGAAAGTGGTTAAGCGGCCAGCTTCAATCACCCGTTTGGTGCGGGCTGCCACCCCTTCGCCGTCAAAGGGAGCAGATCCGGCACCGTTTTCCAGCAGAGGGTCATCAACTAAGGTGATCAGGGGACTGGCGATGGTCTGGCCCAACTTGCCCTTGAGAAGCGAAAGCCCCTTTTGCACCGATTCGGCGGAGAAAACAGGGACGAAAGTGGCCAGAAGCTCCCGGGCCACATCCCGCCGCAGCAAGACCCGATAGCTGCCCGAGGACACGCTGGAAGCCCCCAAGAGGGATACCGCTTCCTCCACCGCTTCCCTGGCCATCTTATCAGCCTGGAACGTGGACCAATCCCGGTCAAACAGGACTTTATACCCCGTTTTGACCTGGCCGTTTTGGCGCACCACAGCACTGAGGTAGCTGAATACCCCATTGCTTCTGTACCCCTGTTCCAGGCCCCTGGTGTTGGCGATATAGACCTCGGTCTGCCCGCAGCCTGTCACGGCGTTGGACACTTTGAACACCCGTTCGTCCGCGGCCAAAGCGGTTTTTTCCAGCTCCAGGCAGAAGGCCATCATCTCCTCTGGAGAGAGGCGGTCCAGATCTTCATTGTAACACACAACCTGGGGATAACTCGCTGAACCCTCGTGGAAAACCACTTCGTCGGCGGATTCGATGATCTGGGCATTGGCCTTGACCCCCTGGACTAGGAAGTCCACGGAATCCTCATCCAGTTTTTCCACATAGGCATAGCCCACTTTGCCCCCGAAGCGGGCCCGCAGGCCCACACCCTGCTCTACGCTGACCCGGTAATCATCCACCTGACCATCAAACACCCGCACGTTCACACTGCGGGAACGGGTGGCGTAGACTTCCAGTTCCTCCAGGCCGTTGGCCTTCCCAGCCGCGAAGACACGTTCCTTAAACTCCCGAAAATCCATCAGTTGGCCTCCTTCCGTCCGCCTACAGTCATCTCTGTTACCCTGATGGTGGGCTGACCCACATCTGCGGGGATGGAGCCGCTCACCGAACCGCACATACCCTGGCCCGTGGCCAAGTTGGAGGCCACCATGTCGATCTTCTGCAGGATCTCCGAACCCCTGCCGATGAGGGTGGCTCCCCGCACAGGTTCGGCGATCTTGCCGCCCCGCACCATGTAGCCCTCCGCCACCGCGAAGTTGAACTCACCGGTGGCTGGGTTCACTGAACCGCCGCCCATGCGCTTAGCGTACAAGCCGTATTCGGTGTTGGCGATGATCTCCTCGCGGGTGGATTCACCGGCACAGATAAAGGTATTGGTCATGCGGGAGGTGGGGGCGAATTTATACGACTGCCTCCGGGCATTGCCGGTGGGTTCCATACCCATGCGGCGGGCGTTGAGGCGATCGATCATATACCCTTTGAGTATGCCCTTCTCGATGAGCACATTTCTTCTGGTTTTGGTACCCTCATCGTCGATGTTCTGGGACCCCCAGGCGTTGGGGATGGTGCCGTCATCCACCGCGGTCACCAGCTCGCTGGCGATCTTTTCCCCGAGCTTGCCGCTGAACTCGGAAACCCCCTTGGCCACGCTGGTGGCTTCCAGGCTGTGGCCGCAGGCCTCGTGGAAAATGACCCCGCCAAACTCGTTGTCGATGATCACCGGATACTTCCCACCCGGCGCGTAATCGGCATTGACCATGGTCACCGCGCTGTGGGCAGCATCCCGGGCGATTTCCTCCACATCGATGCGTTCAAATAGTTCAAAGCCCATGTGCCGGCCGGGGCCGCGGAAAGCCGACTGTTTTTCCTCGCCCCGGGTGGCCACCGCGTTGATGGACAGCCGGGTCCGCACCCTGCGGTCCTCCGCGAGTAGGCCCTCGGAATTGGCAATGAGCACATTCTGATCCACATCCAGGTAGTGCACCACAACCTGCGTGATCTGCTCATGGAAGCCCGCCGCGGCCAGGTGGGCCTTCTTCATCACCTCAACCTTGTCACGGTGGGGAACCTGCCTGGGCTCCAGGCGCACCGGGTTGAACCTATCCACGGCCATCCGGGCCAGGACCACCGTCTTGCCCTGGGGAACCCCAGGCAGCGCCGCCGCGGCCTCCCTGGCCGTTTTCATCAAGCTCTCCCGCCTCAGGTCATTGGTGTAGGCATAGACCGAGCGCAGACCTTGGAAAATGCGAATCCCTACCCCGTGGTCCCTTCCGCTCACTGCCTCTTCCACCGCACCGTCCAGCATGCGGATCTGGGTGTTGAAAGTGTCTTCCATGAAAATCTCGGCAAAATCACCGCCGGTGGATAGGGCGGCCAACAGCACGTCCGTGATTACGCTTTCCGAAAGCAAGCAAAACCCTCCCAGTTCTGTGATATAATTGTGACGCTAGATTACTTGAGAGAGGATGTCGTTCATGTCGCCAAGTGACATCATCTGGAGATTAGCGGAACGCCTGACTGAACTTCAGGCCCTGTGCGAAGAAAGCATCGGGCAGCTGCATCCCAAGAAGAACCTGGATCTAATCTCCAGCATCGAAGAATGCGAGCGGCTTTGCCGCACCCAGCTCAATATTCTCAACCGCGTGGCCAAGCGCTACTAGCCCAGGCTGCAGACTGGGCAGGTAGACCAGGTGACTGCCGCAGGAGCAGTCCGAGGAACCGAGGCCTGGTGCAGGTAGAGCCGCTCCGGGCAAACGCAGTAGCTGCTCCGCGCAGCGGCATTCCCCTTCTTTCGGGGCCCCGGGAAACACGACAAAACCCAGCAGCTCCGCAGCGGCGCGAAAATAGTCGATGTGCCAGTGCAGCTTCTTAGCTGCCCGGCGGTGCCTGGCGATGCGCTGCTGGAGGTGGCGCTGGGCGCTCCCGCTGTAGGCATAGACACCTGGGGGAAAGGAAAAGGTCCCCAGTTTGCCAACCGTGAGGGAAACCCGGCGCGGCAGATACAGCCAGAGCACATAGACACCGCTGTTCACCATGCTGCAGCCCCTTTCCACCTGCTCTAGTTTAATTCTCGCTGATGCAGGTTTTTCCTTTAGCAACCAGAAATAATACAGTTAAACCTGGAGGATAGGAGGGAAATTGGTGGATGTAAAAGACGTTTTTCGCAGCTTGAGCGAAGCACCAGGTGTATCAGGCTACGAGTTCGGGCTGTTGGAACTGATCAAGCAGGGCTGTCCCTGGGCGGACGAGGCTCGCACCGATAAACTAGGCAATCTGATCTTGCTCAAAAGGGGCCAGGGACCAGAACCCAGGCCCAAAGTGATGCTAGCCGCCCACATGGACGAAATTGGGTTAATCATCACCAAAATTGAGAAGGAAGGCTTCCTGCGCTTCAGTACTGTTGGCGGTTTTGACCAGCGGGTGCTGCTGGCCCAGGAAGTTGTAATCCACGGCAGGAAAGGAACACTCACGGGTATCATCGGCGCAAAGCCGCCCCATATCCAGGCGCCGGGGGAACAGGGCAAGGCGGTGAAGATGGAAGATCTGTTCATCGACGCCGGTTTTGCCAGCGCAGAAGAGGCTAAGCGCCAGGTGCGGGTGGGCGATCTGGTCACCCTGAAGCGCCGGGTTTCCCAGCTTGCGGGCTCCTTCCTCTCCGGCAAAGCTTTTGACGATCGGGCGGGAGTAGCCGCCATTTTAGAATGCTTCCAGGTCCTGTCCACCGTCACGCACCAGGCGGATGTGTACGGTGTGGCCACCGTGCAGGAAGAGGTTGGCCTGCGGGGGGCAGTGACCAGCACCTACGGTATTGTCCCCGATATCGGGATTGCCATAGATGTGGGCTTCGGTGATTCCCCGGGGCTGAGCGAAGAGGAAACCATCAAGCTGTCCAAAGGACCGGGCATTGCCATCGGACCCCATGTTCATCCCAAGCTGCATGCCCGCATGGTGGAAACGGCCAAGGAATGGAACATCAGCTATTCCCTGGACCCCTCGCCCTATCCAGGAGGAACCGATGCCTACGCCATGCAGGTGGCTCGCAGCGGAGTAGCCACTATTTTACTGTCTATTCCCCTGCGTTATATGCACACCCCCGTGGAAACCCTGGATTACCGGGACATCCAGGCTACAGGGCGCTTAATGGCCATGTTCATTGCCGGCCTCGATCATGAATTTGTGGAGGGATTGACATGCTTTTAGCCCGCCTAACCCAAGCCAACGGCGCGCCTGGGCAGGAAGACGAGGTACGGGACCTGATCCGTGCCGCAATCGAACCCCATGTCCAGATCGTGAAAACAGATGCCCTGGGCAACCTCTTGGCCATTAAAAACCCCGATGCTCCCGGACCCAAGGTGATGCTGGCCGCGCACATGGACGAAGTGGCCTTGATGGTTGTGGGGATTGACGGGGACGGCTATCTGAAGTTCCGCCCCATCGGCGGAGTTGATCCCAGGGTTCTAGTGGCCAAAACGGTAGTGGTGGGCAGGAAAAAAGTGCCGGGCGTGATCGGCAGCAAGCCCATCCACCTGCAGAGGCCCGAAGAAAGGGAAAAGGCCTTTACCATCAGGGAAATGGTCATTGATATTGGCGCCAAGAACAGAGAAGAGGCGGAGAAACTGGTGCAGCTTGGGGAAATCGCCTATTTCACCACCGAATACGAAGAGCTGGGCGAAAACAGGGTGAAGGCCAAAGCCCTGGACGACCGGGTGGGCTGCGCCCTGCTCATCCGCCTGCTGCAGGAAGAGGTCTCCTTCCCCTTGATTGCCGCCTTTACCGTTCAAGAAGAAGTGGGCCTGCGGGGTGCCGGCGTGGCCGCCTACCAAGTGGAACCTGATCTGGCCCTGGTTCTGGAGGGGACCACAGCCTCCGATGTGCCGGGGACGGACGACCATAAACAGGCCACTGCCCTAGGGGAGGGACCGGCCATCTCGGTTATGGACCGCTCGGTGATCCCGAACCCCGAACTCGTCCAGGAGCTCTTGGCCCTGGCCGCGGAAAAGGGAATCAAAGTGCAGGTCCGCCGCAGCACCGCCGGGGGCACAGATGCCGGCCAGATTCAGCTGTCCCGGGCCGGGGTAAAAGTTGCGGTGATCTCCGTACCCTGCCGCTACATCCACTCTCCGGCGGCAGTGATGTGCAAAGACGATTTTGAAGGAGCATACCAGCTGGTTAAGCATTATCTAGCACGGCTTGAAGAAAGGGCGGGATTGAGTTGAAAGCCATCATTGAGCAGCTAACACAGGCCTTCGGCCCTTCGGGGTATGAGAGGGAAGTTACAGACTTGATTCGAGAGCTGGTCAAAGACCACGTGGATGAACTCCGCACAGATGTTTTAGGCAACCTCATTGCCATCAAGCACGGCTCCTCCGACGGCAAGAAAATCATGTTCGCGGCCCATACCGATGAAATCGGGATTGTGGTCACCTACATCGACGAGGACGGATTCCTGCGCTTCTCCCCCATCGGCGGAGTGGGCATCACAACCCTCGTGGGCAACCGGGTCCGCTTTGCCAACGGAACCATGGGCGTCATCTACCAAGAGGGCAAGACCGAGTGGAAAGAGCTGACCCTGGACAAACTGTACATCGATATTGGCGCAGCAACGAAAGAAGAAGCTCTGGAGAAGGTGAGCATCGGGGAGTTCGGCATCTTCCACCGGGAGTTCGCCGACCTGGGGAACCGCCTGGTGGCCAAAAGCATGGATGACCGCATTGGCTGCGCGGTACTGGTGGAAGCCCTGAGAAGGATCGAAAAACCCAAACACACCCTGTACTGCGTGTTCACCACCCAGGAAGAAGTGGGCCTGAGGGGCGCCCGCACCGCGGCCTTTGGCCTTGACCCTGACCTGGGCATCGCCCTGGACGTGACCCTCACCGGCGATACCCCTGAGGCCAGGCACATGGCCGTCAGCTTGGGCAAGGGGGCCGCGATCAAGGTCAAGGATTCCTCCCTCATTGCCCATCCCAGGGTTAAAGACCTCCTGGTGGACCTGTGCGAAGCAGGAGGGATCCCCTACCAGATGGAAGTACTGGAACGGGGCGGCACCGACGCGGGGGCCATCCACCTGACCAAGGAAGGGGTCCCTTCGGGAACCATCTCCATCCCCACCCGCTATGTGCACTCGCCCTCGGAAATGGTGGATCTGGGAGATGTCCAGGCCTGTGTAGATCTGGTTGTGGCCCTGGCCGGGGCAGACCTGGACGGCGTGATCTAATCCAGGGCACCAAAAAAGAGCTGCTTGCTGCAGGCAGCTCTTTTTTTGATCACCATCCCTCAAATCAAAGATCCAGATCCCGCCTGACATAACCCCAAGCGCCGGCGGCACAGAGGAGTACCGCCAATCCCAGCAAAAGCAGGGCCGTCTGAACCTCAAAGGGCTCCACGGGCAGCTGGGGATTCCAACCAAAGGGCGAGAGCTTGACCGCCCACTGGGGCAGGTTGATCAAGACGCCGAAATAGACGGCGAATACGGAATAGGCCACATAAGCCCAGAGCAGGACGGTGAAGCGCGGACAGAAGCCCACAATCACCACCGCCGCGCCCAGCATGACCAGCATGCCGGGGAGCTGTGCCAAGCTGGCCACAAGGACTGAGGTTAAGGGCGGCCCCTCCCCCAGCACCGCCTGGACAGCTAAGCCCAAGCCCAGGCCCGAAGCCAGCATGGCCAGGGCGCTCACCAAAACGCCCAGGAGCAGAAAACCCAAAAGCAGATTCAGGCGGGAGACCGGCAGGGCCAGAAGGCTTTCCAGGCGGCCTGCTTTTTCTTCTTTGACCAACCGCACCACAGGGAGGAGGGCGGGAATTACCGCCAGCATAGCCGTGACGTCAATCACCATACTCAAAAACTGCTCCGTCAAGGAATAGCCCTGGACCGAGGGGAGGATTTCCCGCAGGAATTCGTTCCCCGCCAGAAACTCTTCCAGATCAGCGAAGACCGAACCGTAGGAGGCGCCCAGGAGAAGCAGGGCACAAAGCCAGCTGATGATGGCGCTGCGCTGCAGGCGGAGGGCCAACCCGAAGGGGCTGCGCAAGAGCCTGGAAGCCCGCTGCCTGCCGGCCCGGGCCCGGAGATAACCGGAGCCCAGGTCCCGTCCCCAGTTCAAGCGGAAGGCACCGGTCCACAGAACCCCAGCGGCGGCCAGCATGATCCCCACAGGCCACCAGTAATTGGCCACATACACTTGGGTGCGCAGGATCAAACCCAAGGGAGTGGCTAAAGACAACCATTCCCGGCCCAGATCACCCAGGCCCCTCAGTACATAGAGCAGGCCCAGGACTGATAGGGAAAGAATTAGGTTGGCCCGGGAAGTCTCTGCCAGCTGGGCAAAGAGAGCGGTCAAACCCGCAAAAAAGAAACCGGTGGTGCCCACCGCGGTGCCGAAGAGCAGAGAGCCCGCGAGATCCACTGACTCCACCCCCGGGACCCACAGGGCGAGCCCGGTGGCCAGGGCCAGACCTGCATTTTGCATCAGTGCCAGAACCAACGGGGCGGCCAGACTGCTCAAGGAGCCCACGGGCAGGGAGAGCAGCAGCTCGTGCCGGCCATCTTCTTCCGAGCTTCTGGTGAGGGCCTGTACCACCAGGATATTCATGATGGCCGCAAGCATGGCCGCAAAGAGCAGCATCTCGTGGCCCACCATGGCGCCGATGGTGTAGTTGTCCAGGCCCCAGCCCGGTCCCAGCATGAAGGTCATGGCCGGGTTGCGCATGGTCTGGGCCATGGCGGCGCGCTCTGCCGGGCTTTTGTAGATCTGGGCATACGAGACCACAACCAGGAAGTTGAGGAGCACGATGGCCAACGCCCACAGCACCACCTGACGCCGCTCCTGGCGCCAGAAAAACCTGCTTAAGGTCAAGGTGCCCGCAAAGTTGCGCTTCATCGCCGGGTCTCCCCTTCGTAATGGCGGATGAATAGATCCTCCAAGGTGGGCGGGGCGCACTCCAGCCGCACAATCTCAAACCTGCTCAGATGGGCCATCACCGCGCCCAGTTCCTCGGCTTCCACCGAGAAGTACGTAACTCCACCCCGCTCCTGAAGGTCATGGACGCCGCTGAACTGCTCCAGGCCCTCCAGGGGCCTTTTGGTCTGCACAGCAACGTGTGTGCTGGTCAGATGCCTCAGCTCGACCAGGGTGCCGCTTTCGATAATCACGCCGTCCCGGATAATGCTGACCCGGTCGCAGACCTTTTCCACTTCGGAGAGAATATGGCTGGAAAGGAGCACGCTCCGTCCCTGGGCCCTCAACTCCTGCAGGCAGTCCTGGAACACCTGCTCCATAAGGGGGTCCAGGCCTGAAGTGGGCTCATCCAGGATCAGCAGTTCCGCCCCGCTGGACAGGGCGGCAATGAGGGCAACCTTCTGCCGGTTTCCCTTGGAATAGGTGCCGCATTTGCGGCTGGGATCGAGGTCAAACCGCTCCAGGAGCTCCCCGCGGAGGCGCTCGTTTCCTGGCCCCCTAAGGCGCGCCAAAAGATCCAAGACCTCACCGCCTGTGAGGTTGGGCCACAGCTGCACTTCCCCGGGCACATAGGCCACCTGCCGGTGGATCTCCACCGCATCTTTCCAGGCATCTCTGCCGAAAACCGTTGCTGTACCGGCAGTGGGCTTGAGCAAACCCAGCAGGATGCGCATGGTGGTCGTCTTTCCCGCGCCGTTGGGGCCGATAAAGCCGTGGATCTCCCCCCTCCGCACAGCTAAGTTCACACCCTTGAGGGCAGAGATGTCTCCAAAGTTCTTCTTCAGCTCCACCGTCTCCAAAACGGTCACAGCCGGACCTCCCTTCGTAAAAGAGTGCCCTCTTGATCCAAAAGGGCACCGGGTTCACTGCAAGACTTTGCTTTAGACTAGAGCAGGCTCTTAACTCTTTCCACCTGGTTGGTGATGATGCCGTCGATGCGGCACAGTTTCATCCGCTCAACATCTGCCTCTTCATCCACTGTCCAGACGTTGACCATCATCCCGTTTTGCTGAGCCGCGGTGACAATTTCGGGAATAACGGCGTGATGATAGGGATGGAGCACCGTGGCCCCGATGCTCTTGGCATAGACCCAGGGGTTTACCAGGGCCGCTGTGTAGAGGATCGCGGTGCGGGCCTGGGGCTTCAAACCCACCAGGTGAGCCAGGGCATAGTGGTTAAACGAGGATATAATAGTGCGTTCCCAGAAGTCATAGCGATCCAGCAGCTGCACCAGTTGTTCGTTGAGTTGCTCAAAGCCCAACCCAGTCTTGACCTCGATGTTGAGCAGGACATCTTTGTCCTTCAGCAGCTCCAGAACCTTCTTCAAGGTGGGGATTTTTTCACCTGCAAACTCGGGGGCAAACCAGGAACCGGCATCTAGAGCCTGCAGTTCCGCCAGGGTAAAGGCCCCTACAGGGCCCTTGCCATCTGTGGTCCGGTTCACCGTGTCATCGTGGATCACCACGATTTCCCCGTCACCGGTGAGGTGCACGTCAAGTTCAATTCCGTCCGTCCCGGCCGCGAGGGCCAACTCGAATGCTGCCATGGTGTTCTCCGGGGCTTTCGCCGAGTAGCCCCGATGTGCTATTACGATCACGCTTATCATCTCCCGCCTTTTAGTGCTTCCAGATCTATCCTGCCGGCGAAAACCTTGGTGGCCGGCCCGGACATAGAGACATGATTGCCTGCACTCCACTCAATGGTGAGCTCGCCGCCGGGGAGCACAACCTCCACCGGTGACTGGACGAAGCCTTCCCTGATGGACACCACCGCGGCTGCACACGCGCCGGTTCCGCAGGCCAGGGTGGGCCCTGCCCCCCGCTCCCACACCCGCACTTTCAGCCGGTTGGCACTCACAACCTGGACGAACTCGATGTTGGCCTTCTGGGGCCACACCGGGTGGTTTTCCAGGGTTGGGCCCCACATGGCCAGGTTGACCTCATCTACGTCGTCCACAAAGACCACCGCGTGGGGATTGCCCATGGAAACAGGGTGGCAGATCCATTCCCGCCCAGAGGCCGCAAGGGACAGCGGCCCCTCCAAATCTGGCTCACCCATATCCACCCTGTACAGTCCACCACTGGCCACAATCTCCTTCACCCCGGCCAAAGTGCCGATGCGCAGCGCAGGTCCTTCCGCCAAAGCCTGGTCCAGCAGATAGTGGGCCATGCAGCGGACGGCATTGCCGCACATTTCAGCCTCGGAACCATCGGCGTTAAAGATGCGCATGGTGAACAGCCCAGCCTCTTTGGTGATCAGCACAAGGCCGTCTGCTCCGATCCCAAAGTGGCGGTGACAGAGCAATCTTGCTAGCTCTTCGCCTTCCGGTAGCAGTTTTCCTCCAAAGTCTTCCATGAAAATGAAGTCATTGCCCAGGCCGTGGTATTTGCTAAAAGCATATTCCACCCTTCTCCCTCCCCACTACAGCAGATGAAAGGCGACCTTGTTAATGGCAGCCTCAATATCCCGCAAGTCTTCTTCGGTAACCAGGTGATTGAGGTGAATTTGAACGGCCCGGCTCAACAGGGCTAAGGTCTGGGGGCAGGTCTCGGGGGAATAGTCCACGCTGCTCCCCTCCGCCAAACTCCAGGGATAACTTCTACCCCAGGGATCCCGCTTGGCCATGAGGAACTCCCAGTTCACGTAGATATGCTGATCGCGGGCCCTGCGGTCCCAGACCTGGAAGGCCGGGATGCCTTCTGCGGTGAGAGCCTGCGCGGTTAGCCTCGCCTTTTCCTCGTCTGCCACGTAAAAGATCAGGCTGACTCCCAGATCACGCTCTGTGCCGAACACGGGGGAAAGTTCGATCTTCTCCTGGTTGCGGAGCCGTTCCACCAGTTTGCGCTTGTTCTCCCGGGTAGCGCGTACAAGATCTGGCATTTTCTCCAGCTGGCCCAGGGAAAGGGCTGCCTGCAGCTCGGTGAGGCGGTAATTCTGGCCGGGGAAGGCGGGTATCTTTCGTTCCAGGAAACGGAACTGATAGCCGGCCCCATCGTGGTACAAAACCGCCCGCTGCCACAGCTCCTCGGAGTTGGTAACCAGCATGCCCCCCTCCCCCGCGGCAATGACTTTGGATTGCTGCAGGCTGAAGCAGCCCACATGGCCCAAAGAGCCCAAGGGACGGCCGCGGTAAGTGCCTCCATTGGCCTGGGCCACATCCTCAATAACCATGAGGTTGTGCTTTTGGGCCACGGCCAGAATCTCATCCATGGCCGCGGAAATCCCCCGCATGTGCACCACAATGACCGCCTTGGTGCGGGAAGTGATCTTGGCCTCGAGATCCTGGGGATCCAAGGTCAAACTGGAATCCACCTCCGCCAAAACAGGTACAGCGCCCACTACAGCCACCGCGGCAGCGGTGGCCACCCAGGTATAGGCGGGGATGATCACTTCATGACCCGGTCCCACGCCCACGGCGATCAGCGCGCAGATCAGGGCCGAAGTGCCCGAATTGACCGCCAGGGCATAGTCGGTACCCACAAAGCGCTTGTACTCCTCTTCCAGGGCCGCGGCCTCAGATGTTTCCAGACCGTCGGGGAGGTAACGGAAGATGCGCTTTTTCTCCAACACCTGAAGAACCCTGGCCTTCTCTTCGGCTCCCAAGGCCTCACTGCCCATATATTTGGACACCCACGGCTTGGTCCTAACGGGAGGACCTCCGTGGATCGCCAGTTTCTCCACGCTCACCACTCCCATCCTCATCACTTCTAACTGTTCTGGAGGTCTGCCCCGATTCCTCTTGGAAGGAAAAAACCGGGCAGAACCCCGGCTTTTATTATACTCCATTCTCTTTAGGCTGTCTCTTTTTTCCGCAGGGCCCGCACCCGCTCCCACACAGCTGGATCCAAGGGCCGGTCAAAGGCCCGAAATCCCGCCAGGGTAAAGCCCAGCTTCTTGGCGAGGCCGCGCATCAGCTCCAGGTGCTCCAGGCTGAGGTCAGCCCCTATGCTCATGTGCTCGTAGCGCCCCTCCAGGGCCAGCATCATGGTTTCAGACATGCAGGCAAAGGCCGTACCCTTTTCAAAACCGAAATTCCAGCCCAGATCGGGGCTGCCGGGCAGGGCAATCACTCCGCCATCGATTACCAAGACATCGGGGCGCTCCTCCAGCACCTCCTTACTCACGTTGCTGGGTCTGGACATGTCACAGACCACCGCACCCCGCTTGAGCACATCGGGGGTGATCAGCGCTTCCAGGCTGCTGGTGGCCGCCAGAATCAGATCGGCCCGGGGCAGGTGCGCCCGGCTGTCCACAGTCAAGGTCAAGGGAGCGCCGCTGGCCAGCACTTCCCGGGCAAACTCCACCCACACGCTCAAGGGCGCATCTTCCGCCGGTACAGAGTCCAGCTGCGCCGCAAAGGCGCCCAAGCTGCCCGGGGCCAATTGGCGGCCGGAACCGGCAAGGGTGCGCAGGTGCTGGATGATCTCCACCGCCACCTTGAGCATGCGGTATTCGCTTTTTTCCGGACGGGCAGGGTTGCCGATCAGGATCAGGTTCTGCACCTGCTCACTCAGGAGAATGGCCAAGGCCTTACCGATGGCCCCACCGGCCCCCACCACCGCCCCGGTGGCGGTGGCCATTTCCAGTCCAACCTCTTTGGCAGCTGAAACGGCCGCTTCCACACCGGAAACCACTGTGTAACTGTTGCCGGTGGTCAGGGCCACATCGGTGTAGGGCAGGAGCTGCCTACCCCCCATGGTCACAACGGAGGTGTAGGCCCCCAGTCCCACAAGGCGCGCCCCCCGCTCCACGGCTAAGTCAATGGCAGCCAGGATCTCCCGTCTGGACTGTTCCTTATCCATGGCCAAGAGCTGGGCGGCGGTTTTGGGCACGCAGATGAAATCGCCGTAGGCACTGCGGCCGCAGTTGTCCACCACCCTTGTGCTGGCCACCACAAAAGGTTCCACCAGATCATTCCAGCGGGAGCTGAGATCCTTCAGCTGTTCAGCTGTTAAGTCCGCCAAGCTGGCGTCGAATTCAGAGTAATTGTCCAAATCCACGGGGTGCACCAAGAAGGCGAAGCGGCCATCGCCCGGTTGGGGACGGGCCTCCTCCACCGTTTGGGGCTGAGCCGCACCGTTCAAAGCAGCCGGGCGGCTGTAGCCGATGAGGTGACCCAAAAAGGCAGCGGTGTTTCTAGAGGCGAGAAGTCCGCAAGCCCGTTCCACCGCCTGCACCACCCGTTCGATCTCCGTCTCGCCCATGGTCAGGGGGGGCTCGATGCGGATCACACTGGCACCGTTAAGGGTGGGGGCCACCCGCACCCGCTCCACGTTCAAAAGGTAAGAGGCCACCATGGGGGTGAGCAGCTCCTGCTCGGCCATAACCCCCAGCAGGCTGTGGGGATAGGGATCCCGGGAATTGACAAACTCGATGCCCAGCATAAAGCCGCGCCCGCGGATGGCCTTCACCACCTGCGGGTACTTGGCCGCGACCCGCTCTAGGCCAGCCTTGAGCTTGGCCCCTTTTTCCCGGACGGACCGCAGGAGGGCACCATCGTCTTTGGTCAAGAGCTCCAGGACGGCCAGGCCCACCCGGGCGCCCAGGGAGTTGCCGGCAAAGGTGGAGGAGTGCTTCAGGCCGAAATCCTCTGTGTAGACCTCTGCCCGGCAGAGCACCGCTCCGATGGGAATAAGGCCTCCGCCCAGGGCCTTGGCCAACACCATCACATCGGGCGTAACCCCTTCTTCGGCGCAGGCAAAGAGCGCGCCGGTACGCCCCAAACCAGTTTGGATTTCATCGAAGATGGTCAGTACCCCATGGCGGGCACAAAGCTCCTGTACCTGCTTCAGGTAGCCCTGGGGCGGCTCCACAATGCCCCCTTCTCCCTGAATGGGCTCCACGATAAAGGCTGCCGTATCCCCGGCGTGTTCTGCTAGATAGCTTTCCAGGGCCTCCAGATCCCCGTAGGGAATGTGGCGAAAGCCCGGAACCGGAGCCCCGAAGGCGCTTTGGTAGTTTTCATTGCCGGTTGCCGACAGGGCGCCCAGCGTTTTGCCGTGGAAGCTGTTTCTGGTGGAGAGGATCACAGGTTTGCCCGTTTTGGCCCGCACCAGTTTGAAGGCGGCCTCCACAGCCTCGGCCCCGCTGTTGGCAAAGGTGACATACTGAAATCCGCTGGGGGCGAGGGCAATCAAGCGGGCGGCCAGCTCCCCCGCGGCTTCCAGAAGGGAGGGCTGGATGAAGCTGGGCTCCTGACGCGCCTCCAGTTCATGCAGGGCCCGCCAGATCTCGGGAGGGTTGTAGCCAAAGGGCAGCGCGCCGTAGGCGGCAATGCAGTCAAGGTACTCCTGCCCCGTATGGTCATAGAGGTAAGGGCCTTGGCCCCGCTGAAAACGCTTATCCAGACCGATATCCTGGAGCAGTTTTCCCAGGTGCGGATTGACAAATTCTATGTACGGATGCATCCTTGTACCTCCCCGGAGTATTGAGCACACTTTGTGCACAATGCTAATTATACCAACTCTAGGCAGGGATTTCAATGAAAAAGTTAAACATTAGGAGAGGAGGGCCCCTACGGGGAGCGCCCCGCGGGAAATCACTAGGGGGGTACAGGATGAGAAGAAGCCTGGCAGTACTGCTTTTGTGCCTGCTGCTCTCGGCGACAGCAGCAGCTAGCATTCACGTTTTTTACCTGCCGGAGAGCGGTTTTCTGCGGGTATCGGGGGAAGTGATTCTCAAACCGGAGACCGCATCCCAGTCACTGCTCCTCTTCCCTGAGGCCCACGTCACCGAATTCTGGGCCGACAGTCTGGTGGAATACAGCGTGGAAAGATCTGCCCACGGCACCGCGGTGATCTTTGCCCTGCGGGAGCTGGGTCCCCAAACAATCACCTTCTCCTACGAGGGGTTGGTGGAACCGCAGCTGCACGAGGCGGTGCTGGGGCGGGACCAGCTCTGGCTGCCGGAGTTCACAGCGCCAGTGGAGGAATGGACGGTGGTGCTGCAGCTCCCAGAAGAATGGGAAGTGGCTGCGGGAGAAGTGGTGCAACTTGATGCCGAAGGTACCTTCCAGCTGATCCATTTGGCGCCCTCAGCCGGGTATCCCACCGTGAAGCTGCTTAGCAGAGCCGCTGCCCTGGAGGAGCTGGCCCAGAACGGCGAAGCCGCTGCAGAACCGGTTGAGGAGGAAGAAGCAGAGGCGGAACTTCCCACGGAAAGTCCCCGCCCCACGGGGATCGCCTCCCGGATCCAACTGCAGATCAACAGGTTCACCAGGGCTTTGAACCAGCGCAGCCTGACTGAACTGAGCGAGCTGCTCAGCCCAGCGCTGCAGGAAAAAGGGCTGGCCCAGTATCTAGCCAGCCTGCCCATGTATTTCGGCACAGTTACCAGTGAAGTTGTCCAGGTGCCCGAGGATCCCAGCGGCACCTATGTGGTAGTCTTTTCCACCGAGCGCGGCCCCCGCTATACAGCAGCCATGGCCTGGCAGGAGACCGCCGGTTTCCTGCAGATGTACCACTTCCACCTCACGCCCGCGGCACCGGATGTGCCCCAGGAAATCCGGGATTCCTGCGCGCAGTTTGTGCAGGATCTCCAGGCTGCCCTGGCCGACCAAGACCGGAGTGCGCTGGAGGCCCTCTTCGCGCCCGATCTGCGCCAGGATCCAGCGGCAACCGCGGACCTGCTGTTCGCTCTGGCGGAGGGCGCCCAGTGGGAGATAGTCCAGATCAGCCTGGAACCCTTCGCGGTGATTGTGGTGGTACCCACGGGTTCCACCAGCCTACTGCTGCAGCTGGATCTAACCCCCGGCCTCTACCACTGGCTGCTCAAGGGACTGCAAATTGTGCCCCTGCCTTAGCGTTTGGACACGATGTACGACATGGCAAAGGCCAAAACTAACCTAGGCACCAACAGCAGCAAAAGCGGTGCCCCCAGGACCAGGAAGATGATGGTATCTTCCACCAGGGCATGGGCTATGGCCATGAAGGTGCCGATAACCTTTGCCTCCCTGGCGCTCACCTGCCCGGTGCGCACATGGTTGATGATCAGGCCCGAGCCGTAGGTCAAGCCGAAGAGCATGGCCACCACCAGCGGAAAAACGCCCTCCTCGCCAACGCCAATGCGCCTAAAGGGCTTAGCCGCGTAGTGGTTCAGCTTCTGCAGCCAGCCGTTGCCCTGGGCGATCTCCAGAACGATCATCAAAGGAACAACTATCAGTCCGATGGTGATAACTCCCCTGACTCCCTGCACAAATCCTTCCCACAGCACCGTCACGACAGCACCACCCCCAAGAGCCAGCCCACCGCCAGCGAGCAGCCGAGGCGGATGAAGAAAATATAGCTTAAGGGGCTGCCCGCCTTTTTGCTGATGGGCAGCTCCACCAGCAGCGAATGGCAGAAGGTGAGCATCACCGCGCAGATGGTGATCTCCTGCCAGCTGAGGGTGAGGGCCATGATGCTGCCCGCCGCGGCGTAGAGGTTGATGAAATAGCCGCTAAAAAGCACCACAGCAGCATCTCCCGACAGCCCAAACCAGCTCAGATAGGGGGCAAAAAGCGCAGTGATGCTCTCCAAAAGGCCGCTGGCCTTAAAAAGAGCCACCACCACCGCCGTGGGCACCACCACTTTAGCCAGTTCCCAGGTGGTCTCTAGCCCCGCTTTAGCACCCCTTTGAATCATGTTCGCTGTGATCTGCATTCCTTGCCACTTCTCCTTCCCGCATCCTTTTCCACAAAGACAGCATTTCCTTAGGCAGTGGACAGGTGAACACGCACTGCCCCCCAGTGCGGGGATGGATGAACTCCACCCGCCAGGAGTGGAGGGCCTGCCCCGGCAGCTCCGGCAGGGCCTCACCGTAGAGGGGATCTCCCACCACGGGGTAGCCTAGATGGGAAAAGTGCACCCGGATCTGGTGGGTGCGCCCGCTTCCCAAGCGCGCCCGCACCAAAGTTGCCTCCTGGCCCCGGCGCAGCACCTGGTACACCGTCCTGGCCGCCTTACCCTGGGGGTCCGCCGTCCGCTTGACCCCGTGGTCCTGCATCCGGGCGATGGGTGCCTCAATGACACCCTGATCTTCCCGGAGCTGGCCCCGGACCAGCGCCAGGTATTCCCTAACCAGCTCCCGCCGGCGCAGCTGCTGCACGAGCCCATGGTGGGTATAGGGTTCTTTGGCCACCAGGATCAGTCCGGAGGTGTCCTTATCCAAACGGTGGACCAAACGCACCTTGGTCTTCAGGCCCAGAACCTGCCAGTAATGGGCGATGGCATTGGCCAGCGTGCCTTCTTGATAGCTCCCGGTGGGGTGGGCCGCCATCCCCGGGGGTTTGTTCACCACCAAGAGATAATCATCTTCATAGACGATGTCTAAAGGGAGCGCCTCCGGCTGCAGCTCCGTAGCCTCATCGAAAAAGACGATCTGGATCTGATCCCCGGCCCGGACCCTTCTGCTCAAGTAATCCCTCTGGCCGTTGAGGAAGATCCCGCCGCCCTTCTTCATGCGCCTGAGCAGGCCCCGGGTGAGCCCCAGCCGGCCGCAGACGATATCCCTAACCATGAGCCCCTCTTCCTGCTCCTCTACAATGGCCGTAAGCACATAGGGATGGTCTAGCATGCCGCCCCTCCCCTGCTCCGCAGCCTCTGGATGGTCAGGGCCGCCGTGAAAAAGAGGGTTGCCACCAAGACCACCGTGGCCCCCGGCGGTGCACCGAAGAAATAGGAGATGTACAGGCCCAGGAAGGAAGAGACCAAACCAAACAGTGCCGCCAGCAGTATCTGCAGCTTAAGCCGCTTGGTGACGAGCCCCGCGGTGGCCGCGGGCGTGATCAAGAGGGCCACAACCAGCACAACTCCCACCGCTTGGATGGAAATGACTATGGCCACGGCAGTCAGGGCCAGCAGCAGGCTCTGGAACAGCACCACGGGAAAACCAGCGGCTTCAGCCCCCAGGGGGTCAAAGGAAGCCAGTACCAGCTGGGGGAAAAACAACACTAAGACCACCACAAGCAGCAGGGCAAAGGCGGCAATTAGGACAATCTCCCTGGCTTGGATGGCCAGCACCGAGCCGAGGAGCAGACTGTTCAGATCGCCCATGAAGCCGGGGCTTGTGGACAGAAGCACAATGCCCAAAGCAAAGACACCGGTGAAGAGAATGGCCAGGGCCGTATCGTTCCTCACATTGGAAACCCGGGTCAAAACCACAACCCCCAGGGAAGTTACAAGAGCAAAGAACAGGGCACTGACGTGGATGCTGATGCCTAAAAGCAGTCCCACGGCGATGCCGGTGAAGGCGGTGTGGGCAATGGCATCACCCATGAAGGCCAGACCCTTGAGCACCACAAAGGTACCGATGGCTGCCGCCACGACGGCCACAAGTCCCACGCCCACAAAGGCCCGCACCATAAACCCGTACTGCAAAGGCTCCAGCAAGAGTTCAAGATTCATGCAGCATAACCTCCCCACCCTCACCCACTTTGGGAAAGTGCCTGGCGAACAGCTCCACCATGATCTCCTCCGTCAAAACTTGAGCGGGGGTACCCACCGCCAGCACCCTGCCGTTGAGGGCCAAAACTTGATCAAAGCACTCGGTCAAGCAGTCCAGGTCATGGGTGGCGGCAATGATGGTCTTGCCAGCTTTCCTCAGCTCCACCAAAAGATCCGCCAGCTCGTGCTGGGCTTGGGCATCAAGGCCCGTTGTGGGTTCGTCCAAGAGGATCAGGTCTGCCTCCTGAACCAGTGCCCGGGCTAGAAATACCCGCTGCCGCTGCCCCCCGCTGAGGGCGCCGATCTGCACCTTCTCCAGGCCTCCCAGACCGAAGAACTCCAGGGCTGAACGGCTGGCGGCATAGTCTTCCCGGCGCAGCCGGCCCCAGAGGCCCTTTCTCACCAGCCGTCCCTGGAGCACCACTTCCAGGACAGTGATGGGAAAAGCCCAATCCACCTCTTCCCCCTGGGGCAGGTAGGCTGCCCTTTTACGCCCCTCCTCTGGGCTCTGCCCAAGCAGGGTCAGGGCGTCGTAGCTCACAGGTTTGAGCAGGCCCACGGCGGTTTTGAGCAGGGTGGATTTACCGCCGCCGTTGGGGCCGATAATGGCCGCTAAAGTCCCCCGGGGCACCTGCCAGGACACATCGCGCAAAACGATGCGCTCCTGGTAGCCTGCGGTCAGGTTCTGGATATCCAGGGCTAACTCCGCTGCTTGCACCTTCATCTCCAGGCCTCCACTAACGTCTGTAAATTGTACGCCATCATCTGCAGATAGGTGGGCACCTCACTGGTGAGGCTGTCGCTGTAGAGCACATGGACCGCGGCCCCCGCTTCCCGGGCCAGGGCCTGCATGTAGCGGGTGCCGCTGCTGATCTGCGGTTCGGTGAACACCACAGGCCTATCCAGCCTGCCCAAAAGCTCCACCAACCGCCCTAGATCCCGGGGATTGGGCTCTGCCTCCGGGTTTTCCACCAGGAATTCCACCACGGCAAAGCCGTAGCGCTCAGCCAGATGGCCAAAAGCGTTGTGGTAAGTGATGATCACCCTGCTTTCTGCAGGGATGGTCTCCAGCTCAGCCCGGAACCTCTCGTCCAGGGCCCAGAGCTCCTGGATGTACGCCTGGGCGCGCCCGGCAAAAAAGTCGCCCAGCTCCGGCCGCAGCTCCGTTAAGGCCGCGGCGATCCTTTCCACATAGGCTACGGCATTGGGCACGCTGAGCCACAGATGGGGATCGGCTGTATGCCCGTGACCGTGACCGTGATCGTGGTGATCCACATCAGGGACCAGCCCCTCCGAGAGCTGGAGCAGGGGGATCCCTGGCCGGGCAGCGCTTTTCACCAAGGGCAGCAGCCAATCATCGAAACCTGCCCCGTTGGCCACCACCAACTCGGCCCTGGCCACCAAACCCGCCTCCCGGGGCGAGGGTTCCCAGGTATGGGGATCCGCCCCCAGGGGTACCAGAGAACTTACGGTCACCGCCTCTCCCCCCACCTGCTCCACGAAATCCTGCAGGATGGAAAAGGTGGCCACCACCTGCACGGGCCGGGCCGCGAGGAGAGGAGTGCTCCCCCAAAACAGTCCCCAGATCAGAACAGCCAACAGCACGCCGCGGACGTTTCGCTGCACACAATCACCCACCTTTCCAAAACGAGAGCAGCCTACCTAGGGGGGCTGCTCTGCAGCACAACACCTTCCGCCTGCAGCCAGCAGCTGCCCAAAGCCGCGGGCAGCAGGCAGGACTGGCCCGCCGCCAGCTCGGAGACGGAACCTTGACACCTAATCTCCGCCCTCCCCCCTAGAGCAGTTAAAACCTGGAACCTATCTTCCAGCTCAAGGAGAAGCCCTTGGGGTTTGTCCAGCACGGCGAAGTGAAAATAACGGGAGCAGCGGGCCAGCTGGTAGCCTCCATCAAGGGCTCGGGGCGAAAAATCGATCACATCCAGCGCCTCTTGGATATGGAGCTCGCGGGATTGCCCTTGGGCATCGACGCGGTCCCAATCGTAGACCCGGTAGGTGGTATCGGAATTCTGCTGGATCTCCGCGACCAGGCAGCCTGCCCCCAAAGCATGCACCAGTCCCGCGGAGACGGGGTAGATCTCACCTGGCCGGACAGGGACCTTGTTTAGGCAGGCTAAGATGGCCTGGCCCCCCTCCTCAATGGCCTGGGCGAACTGACCTTTGGTCACGCCGGGCTTCAGACCCCAGACGATCCAGGCACCGGGCTCGCTGTGCACTATATACCACAACTCGGTTTTGCCCCACGGCTCGCCCTGCGCCTGGGCATAGTCATCGTGGGGATGGACCTGCACCGAAAGGTCATCCTGGGCGTCGATGAGCTTAAACAAAAGGGGAAACCTCCCCGAGGCGGGAACAGCGCTGCCCAGCAGCTCTTCACCATATTCTTCCATCAATTCCACCAGGTTCTTGCCCGCCAAAGGCCCCCGTTCCACCACGCTGGTGCCGTGGGGATGTGCGGCCACATCCCAGCTTTCGCCGACGGATCCGGGAGGCAGGGCCCGTCCCAGGATCTGTTCCAGCCGCCTGCCTCCCCAGATCTTCTCTTTGTAGATGGGGTGAAACGTCAAAGGATAAAGTTCAGGTCTCATGGAATGCCTCCTACTTCAACCGCTGCTCCAGCTGTTTCCTGGCCTCCTCAAAGCCCGGCTTGCCCAGGAGGGCAAACATATTCCGCTTGTACATCTCCACGCCGGGCTGATCGAAAGGATTGACCCCCAAAAGGTAACCGCTCAGGGCACAAGCCTTTTCGAAGAAGTAAATCAGTGCCCCGAGGTAGAAGGGGCTCAGCTCGGGTACATCCACCACCAGGTTGGGCACTCCCCCGTCGGTATGGGCCAAGAGCGTGCCCTGAAAAGCCTTCCGGTTGATTTCAGCAAGGGTTCTGCCCGCCAGGTAGTTGAGTCCGTCCCGGTCGCCGGGATCATGGGGTACCTCCAGCCCTGCCCCTGTTTCCACCCAGATGGTGGTGGCAAAGAGGCTGCGGGCACCGTCCTGCATAAACTGGCCCAGGGAATGGAGATCGGTTGTGAAGTTGACGCTGGCTGGGTAGATGCCCTTGTGGTCCTTGCCCTCGCTTTCGCCAAACAGCTGTTTCCACCATTCGCTGAAATAGTGGAGGGAAGGTTCGTAGTTCACCAAAACCTCGATGCTCTTCCCTTTGCGCTGGAGAATGCTGCGCAGGGCCGCATACTGGTAGGCACCGTTTTCACTGAGCTCCGGCCGGCTGAACCAGCCCCGGGCCGCGGCCGCACCCTCCAAGAGCGCCTCGATGTCAATGCCGGCTGCGGCGATGGGCAGGAGTCCCACCGGCGTCAAAACGGAAAACCTGCCCCCAACATCGTCGGGTATAACAAAGCTGGTGTAACCTTCCGCTTCCGCCATGGCCCGCAGGGCACCTTTGGAGCTGTCGGTGGTGACGTAGATCCTCTCCCTGGCCCCTGCCGCCCCATATTTCTTCTCCAAAAGCTCCCGGAAAAGGCGGAAGGCGATGGCAGGCTCCGTGGTGGTGCCGGATTTGGAGATCACGTTCACGGAAATGTCCAGGTCGGCCACGAGCTCCAGCAGATCCTCAAGGTACTTACCGCTGATGTTCTGCCCCGCAAAGAAAATCTGGGGCCACTGGCGGACCTCGCTCCTCAGCACGTTGTAAAAGGAGTGGGATAGCGCGGAAATCACGGCCCGGGCTCCCAGATAAGACCCGCCGATGCCGATCACGATCAGGGCCTGGCTCTGCTGCTGGATCCGTTGGGCGGCTTCCTTCAGGCGGGCCAGTTCCCCACGATCAAACTTGGCCGGAAGATCGAGCCAGCCCAAAAAACTGCTCCCGGCACCTGACCCCTCGTGCAGCTGCCTGTGGGCCAGGGCCACCGCAGGTGCCAGGTGCTCTAGTTCATCTGGGCGCACAAAGGGCCCCGCGTAACTGTGGTTAAAAAGAAGTTCTCGCACTTCTAGAATCCTTCCCTTCTCAAAGCTCTTTCCCTTTCTACTCAATACGACACTGCGGGTGAGGTACCTTCCCTGCCATCCCACTTTGTGGTAGACTAAAACCGGAGGTGAAACAACTTGGATGTGGCAATAATCGCAGCCATGGAAGAAGAAGTGGCACAGCTGCGCGCCCAGCTGTCCCAGGCACAGGAAGTGGCAGCGTCCTTTGTGGATCTGCCCATTTACCGGGGCCAGCTGCTGGGTCTGGATGCGGTGCTCGCGCGCTGCGGCATTGGAAAAGTCAACGCCGCCTTGGCGACTCAATACACCATAGATCATTTCAAACCCCGGGTGATTCTAACCTGCGGGGTAGCGGGGGCCATCAGCCCCGAGGTGCGTATTGGCGATGTGGTCATCTCCACGGGAGCTCAGCAGCATGATGTGGATGCCCGGGGGTTTGGCTATGAGCGGGGAGTAATCCCGCGGCTGGCCACAAGCCTCTTCCCCGCGGATCCCGATCTGGTGGAATTGGCAGCGGAAGCAGCCGTGGAAAAGCTGGGGGCTCAGCGGGTACATCAGGGCCTGGTGGTCTCAGGCGATCTCTTTGTCCATTCCCGGGAGCAGAGGGAGGAAATCCTCCGGTTTTTCCCCGGGGCCCTGTGCACAGACATGGAAGCCGCGGCCATCGCCCAGGTGGCAGCGGCAAACGGCATACCCTACCTCAGCTTGCAGGCCATGTCTGATCAAGCTGATGAAGAGGCGGGCCAGGCCTTCTACCAAACCCTAGATGAAGTTCTGGCGGGCTTGAACCAAGTCGTGCTAGGGCTGCTGCAGCGGCTGAGGGCCCAGCTCTGACTGCTCAGCATGGCGCCACTCCCAGAAATGCAGGATGGCCTGGCTGAGCCTTTGGGCCAGTGCCGAGCGGAACTGGGGATCGCCAAGTTTGGCGAGGTCAGCTGGATTGGACATGAACCCCACTTCCACCAGGACAACGGGGGGCCTGGCCTTTAAAAGCAGGAGCGTGCTGCGGGGTATGGGTGCCCGCTCATTGAGCACCTGCACCTTGGCCAGCTCTTCCAGCACCAGCTGGGCGTAGCGCTCACCCAGGTAGCTGTCTTTCATGAAAAACACGATGGCCCCAGCTTCGCTGGAATCCTTAGCCGCATTGGCGTGCACGCTCATGCCCACCTGGGCCTGGTTCATGAGCTTAAAACGGCCCAGGAGATCCCGGCGGTGGCGGGTGCCTTCACTCACCAGGTGGCTCACATCGCGATCAGAATCCCGGGTGAGCCCCACCTTCAGGCCCCTGCTTTCCAGGATTGCGGCCATCTGCAGCACGATGTCCAGCACATAGTCTTTTTCATAGAGCTCACCTGCCCCAATGGCCCCTGGGTCGATGCCGCCGTGCCCCGCATCCAGCATCACATCATAGACGATCTCTTGATGCAGGAGGCTCAAGGCGTGTAGACCCAAGGGATAGTTGTGGTAAAGGGCCAGCAGGATCACCACACCTAAGGCGGCTAGAATACACCAGCCCACACCCTTGGGCAGGATGAGAATGTACAAACGGGACATGCTTGGGCCCCCTTTCCTTCCCATGTATATTCTGGAAAGGGTTGCCCTAGCAGAGTATCGACTCTAGAAAGGAAGTGAAAGGGATGAAGAGAGTACTGTGTTTGGCGCTGATTTTGGTCCTCCTGTTCAGCAGTCTTGCCGCCGCGGCTAAGCTTCCCGGGGAAATCTTGGAAGAAGCCGCCGCCGTCCTGAAAGAGATGACCCAGCAGCCAGACTCTGAACAGCTCCAGAGCATGCTGCGCACCGCCCACGGAGTCGCCATCTTCCCGTCGGTTATCAAGGCGGGGCTGGGCGTGGGCGGCAGATACGGCGAAGGGGTAGTGCTTAGGCGCGATGAGTCCACAGGCAAGTGGTACGGCCCCTATTTCGTAGAAATGATGGGCCTCTCCTATGGACTGCAGATCGGTTTGCAGAACATCTCCCTGGTTTTGGTGGTGGCCACGGAAGAAGGCATCAAAAGCCTGCAGGAGGGGCGGATCACCTTAGGCGGCAACATCTCCCTGGCCGCGGGACCCGTGGGCCGCTCTGCGGAGGCGGGCACCGACATCCAGCTGAAAGCGGCCATGTACAGCTACTCCATGAGCCGCGGCGTTTTTGCTGGCGCTTCTTTGGAAGGTTCCACCATCAACAACAACGCCAGTGCCAACCGGGTGTACTGGGATGGGGACATGACTCCCCGCCAGATGCTCAACCAGGAAGCTAAAGGGGAGGCGATCCAAGCGCTCCTGGATGAGCTGAACCGCATCAGCACAGAAGCACCGGAAGGATGAGGCCATGAACGAGATTAAAGTAGAGAGCTTTTCCCTGGACCACACCAAGGTTCAGGCACCGTATGTCCGGCAGGCGGAGATCTTCCACACCCCCAAGGGTGATGTCATCACGAAGTACGATCTCCGCTTCACCCAGCCCAATCAGGAGATTATGTCCACCGGCGCGGTGCACGCGCTGGAGCACTTCCTGGCGGGATTCCTCCGGGCAGAACTGCAGGGGGTGATCGACCTTTCCCCCATGGGCTGCCGCACGGGGTTCTACCTGATCAAACTGGGCCAGGCCAGTGAAGCTGAGGTTGCCCAGGCCCTGATTCGCGCCTTGGGGAAAGTGCTGGAAGCAGAGACAGTCCCGGCCCGCAGCCCCGTGCAGTGCGGCAACTACCGGGACCTCTCCCTGTTCGGCGCCAAGGAATACGCCAGGGCGGTGAAAGAAAGGCTGGCAGAAAGATACCAAGCGGCGAAGAGCTAGCCGCGCTAAAGGGGAACCCAAGCTCAGGCCCGGGTTCCCCTTTTTTGATCGCTTGCTACTTCTTCTGCAGTTTGGCCCAGGTATCCTTCAGGGGTACCGTGCGGTTGAAAACCAGCCGCTCCGCCGTGGAATCGAGGTCGGCGCAGAAATACCCGAGCCGCTCGAACTGGAACTTGTCGCCGGGCTGAACATCCTTCAGGCTCAACTCAACCCGGGCATCGCTGAGAACCTCCAGGGAGTTGGGATTGAGGTTCTCAAAGAGATCGCCCTCGTTGGGATCCTCCTTGTTGAACAGGTGATCGTAGAGGCGCACCTCCGCGGGCAGGGAATGCTCCGCCGCCACCCAGTGCAGCGTGGCCTTCACCTTGCGCCCATCCGGAGCGGATCCGCCCTTGGTCTCGGGATCGTAAACGGCCCGCAGTTCCACCACATTCCCGGCCTCATCGAGGATCACGTCGGTACACTTGATGAAATAGGCGAAGCGCAGGCGTACCTCCCGGCCCGGAGCCAAGCGGTAGAACTTCTTCGGCGGATCGAGCATAAAGTCATCCCGTTCGATAAAGATCTCCCGAGCAAAGGGAACCAAACGGGTGCCCGCTTTCGGATCATTGGGGTTGTTCACCGCTTCCAGGTACTCCACCTGGCCCTCTGGGTAGTTTTCAATCACCACCTTCAGGGGACGCAGCACCGCCATGGCCCGGGGTGCCTTTTGGTTGAGATCATCCCGCAGGCAGTGCTCCAGCAGGGCGTAATCTACGATGCTGTTGGCCTTGGCCACACCGATGCGCTCGCAGAAATCCCGGATGGCTTCAGGTGTGTAGCCCCGGCGGCGCAGGCCGGCCAGGGTGGGCATCCGGGGATCGTCCCAGCCCCGCACAATGCCCTTTTCCACCAGCTGCAGCAGTTTGCGCTTGCTCATCACGGTATAACTCAAGTTCAAGCGGGCAAACTCGATCTGCTGGGGATGGGGTTTGGGATAAACCTGTTCCAGGATCCACTCGTAGAGCGGCCTGTTGTTCTCGAACTCCAGCGTGCAGATGGAATGGGTAATGCCCTCGATGGCATCGGACAGACAGTGGGTAAAATCATACATGGGATAAATCACCCACTGGTCACCTGTGCGGTGGTGGGGCACCTTCTTGATGCGGTATAGCACCGGATCCCGCATGACCACGTTGGGCGCGGCCATATCGATCTTGGCCCGGAGCACATGGCTGCCCTCTTCGAACTCGCCGTTTTTCATCCTTTCGAAGAGCTCCAGATTCTCCTCCACGGAGCGGTTGCGGTAAGGGCTTTCTTTGCCCGGTTCGGTCAGGGTACCCCGGTACTCCCGGATCTGCTCCGCGCTGAGCTCACAGACGTAAGCCTTCCCCTGTTTGATCAGCTCCACCGCGAAATCGTAAAGCTGGGGGAAATAATCGGAGGCGTAGTACAGGTGCTCGCCCCAGTCAAAGCCCAGCCAGCGCACGTCCTCCATGATGCTTTCGATGTATTCCACATCTTCTTTCTCCGGGTTGGTATCATCAAAACGCAGGTGGCAGGTGCCGTTGTAATCCTTGGCTAAGCCGAAGTTTAGGCAGATGGACTTGGCATGCCCGATATGCAGGTAGCCATTGGGCTCCGGTGGGAACCTGGTGACCACCTTCTTAACCTTGCCCGAAGCCAGGTCCTCTTCAATAATGCTGCGGATGAAGTTGCTGGGGGTGGTGTTGGTATCCATCGGCATATCCTCTCCTCTAGCTTTCCTCTTATCCACTCTAACATAATCACACCGGCTGTCAAGGTGTTCCATCCCCCGCAGGTCGGGCCCCCCGGACACAGATGCACCGACCGGCGGTGGCGCTACCCATGCGGGCGCTTGCCGCCAAGCCCTCTCCGCGGCAGAAGGCGTGGAGGAAACCAGCGGCAAAGGCATCGCCGGCCCCTGTTGTATCCACAGGCTCCACAGCCGGGGCAGGCACAAAGCCCAACCCCTCCTCCGCCGCCCACAGACAGCCCTGGGCGCCCAGGGTGAGCACCACCCGGGGGTAAAAGCGGAGGAGTTCGCGGGCCACCGCCTCCGGTTCCCTGGCCCCGGTGAGGACACGGCCCTCATCCAGATTGGGAAAAAGCACCGCCGCCCCGCGGGTGAGCCGCAGAAACCTTTCTCTACCAAACTCCGCCAAAAGGGCGTAGGAAGCGGGATCCACCGAGAAGGGGATGCCCCGCCGACGCGCCCTGTCCAGAAGCTCTGCTGCCGCTTCGCGCAAAGGCTCGGAACCGAAGAAGGAATAGCCGGTAAGGTGCAGATGGCCTAAGCCGGTGAAAAAGCGTTCAGATAGATCGATGGGCTCAAAGAGGAGGTTGGCCCCCCGGGAGGTGACCATGGTCCTCTCCCCCTGCTCATCCACGAAGAGCAGAATCATCCCGCTGGGACCGGGCTTTTCCACGAGAAAAAGCTCGATTCCCAGGCTGTCGAGCTCCGCAGCCAGCTGGCTGCCCAGTGGATCGCTGCCCACGGCTCCCGCCAAGCGCACCTGACTGCCCAAGCTGGCCAGCCAAGCCGCGACGTTGGCCGCGGAACCCCCTCCCCGGCAGGTGATCTCCCCCGTAACGTCACTGCGGGGCTGCAGGGGCCCGTGGGTTCTGACGGAAATATCTAAGACCAGGTCTCCGAAGACCCCGATCATGGCTGACCCGCCCGGCAGTAGGCCTTGGCCAGCTGCGCGCCGAGCTTGAGGTTGTTCTTCACCAGGGCGATATTGGCCCGCACTGTCTCGCCCCCGCTGATCTCGTGCAGCCGGCGGAGGATAAAGGGAGTCACGTCCTTGCCGGTAATACCCTGGGCGGCACATTCTCCGAGAATCTGCTCCAGCCAGGCGTTGAACCGCTCCCCATCCAAGGCATCCTCCTCGGGAATGGGTGTCACCACAACCATGCCGCCGGGGATGCCCAGCCTTTCTTTGACCCGGAAGGCCTCCACGATCTGCTCCGGCCCATCCAGTCGGTAGTCAACCTTCAGGCCGCTCTCCCTGAGGTAAAAGGCGGGAAAGCTGTCCGTTTGATACCCGATGACGCTGGTGCCCTGGCTTTCCAGAACCTCCAGGGTCTTGGGGAGATCCAGCACCGATTTGGCCCCGGCACAGACTACCATAACACTATACATCGCTAAAGCCTGCAGATCGGCAGATACATCAAAGGTCTGTTCCGCGGCCCGGTGCACCCCTCCGATGCCGCCGGTGACAAAGACTTTGATGCCTGCCCAATGGGCGATCTGCATGGTTGCAGCCACGGTTGTGGCCCCATCCAAACCTAAAGCCGCCAAGAGGGGAACATCCCGCAGACTGGCCTTGGGCACACCGCCGGACTGGGCTAAATAGTGGATCTCCTCTTCGGATAGCCCCACCTTAAGCTGCCCCCCTAAGATGGCGATGGTGGCCGGTACTACCCCCTCCTCCCAAAGCAGCCCTTCCAGCTCCAAGGCCAGCTGGTAGTTTTCTGGATAGGGGAAGCCGTGGGCGATAATGGTGGACTCTAAAGCCACCACCGGCTTGTTTTGCGCTAAAGCGTTACTTACTTCCGGGCTCAACTTGAGCATGGCCGTTCCCCTCCGCCAAAAGAACTTCTAAAGTGGGCTTGATGCCCCAATACTCCTTAAACTCGGCATATTCCCGGGCCGCCTGCCCGCGCTTTTGGTGCCCGCCCCGGAAAGCCCTAATCAACAGGTTCTTGGGCGTGTGCTCCAGGTCAATGAACTCCATGATCTGTACAGCATAGCCCTGCATCTCCAGAAGCTTTCCCCTGGCGGCATCGGTGAGCAGCGCCGCGGTGCGCTCCTTGAGGATGCCGTGCTGCAAAAGCACTGACTGGGTCCCCTTTTGGAGCTGAGTGAAGATTTCGTGCTGGCAGCAGGGGACCGCCAAAATTACCCGAGCGCCCCACCGCACAGCCTGGGCCAGGGCGAAATCGGTGGCCACATCGCAGGCATGCAGAGAAACCACCAGATCCACTTGACCCTCCGCGGCAAAGTCCCGGATATCGGCGCAGACAAACTCCAGGTGCTTGTAGCCGAGCTTTTTGGCCATCTCGCTGCAGAAAGCCACCACATCTTCCTTCAGGTCCAAACCCGTTAGGCGAACGGGCAGCTGCAGCTCCTCCACCAGATAGTGATAGAGGGCAAAGGTAAGATAGGCTCTGCCGCTGCCGAAATCCACCACGTTCAGCACCCCGCCGTCCCGTGGCTGGAGATGGGGCAGGCAGTCCTCCACTATCTCCAAATACTTGTTGAGCTGCCGGAACTTGTGGTAGCGCTTGGCCAAGACCCGTCCGGCGCTGTTCATCACCCCCAGCTCCACCAAGAAGGGATAGGGGGTGCCCTCCTGGAGGATGTAGCGCTTGGGACGGTCGTGGGCCAGGTTCGCCTCTGCCCTACGCTGGGAAGGCGGCTGGCGCAGGATCTTCCCTCCCCCCTTTTTGCCCAGGAGCACCTGGTAATCCGCCTCCTCCGTACAGAGGAGGGCTTGGCGGAAGTCGTCCTGCAGAAGCCCGCGGATCAGCTCGCCGGCCTCCCCGGGCAGGAGATTGCGGTGCTGCACCTTATCCCCCAGGTGGTAAGCAGCTTGGTAGTGTAAGCGGCCCCTTAATTCCAGAGGCCGCAGCGACACCCGTTCATAGGGAATGGATTTGCGGCGCCGCTTGCTCAAGACCGCCCTGAGCAGAGCGCCTCGGGGCAGCAGCTCTCCTAAAAGCTGCGCCAGTTCATCATACTCCTGCATCCTGCCTCACCTGCCTATCCCGCCACCAACTTTTCGATGATGGGTCGGAAGAAGTCCTGCTGTTCATGGATCCAAAGCAGCATGGCCATGTTTTTGTCCGCCAGGGAAGTGCTGCCCAGATCCAGGTAATGGGCGATGAACAAAAGCTGAATCAGGTAGATGATATGGAGGAAGGCAAATCCTTCGGTTCTGGTGAGTGGTTCCACCGAACAATACCCTACGATCAGCTCCCGGACAAAGCCCAACCATTCCCGGCGCCTTTGGGGCCGATCAAACTCCCCGCTCAGCACGGCGGTGGCCAGATAACAAAGGTCAAATAGGCGGATTCCCAGGCGGACCCGGTCGAAATCTAGAATGCCCACAATCCTGCCGTCCCGGAAGATGAGATTCCCGGGATGGAAATCCCTGTGGATGAGCTGCCTGGGCAGGGCTTCGTAGGGGTTCACCAGTTCGCCGCCGATGGCTTCCTTCAGGGGATGCAGGCTGTGGCCGAACTTCAGGGCGGCATGGCTCTGCACCGCGGGCCAGGCGTAGCTGGCCGCTTCCTGAAAGAGATCAAAGACGGGGAAGGAATCGCCCGCGGGGTATTCCGCCAGAACCCGATGCAGCCTTGCCAATGTAGCCCCAGCTTCCCTGGCAAAGGCCGCGGTGTAGCCGCCCAGCTTATCCCCGGGGGTGCCTTCCACAAAGCGGTAGAGCACATAAATCCCCAGCTGGTACTCGGCCCAGGGCGTTTCCTCCTTGGTAAACAGCAGGGGCGAAATGGGCTGTCCTTGGGCCGTGAGCCAGTTGAGCAGGTCGTATTCCTCCCAGACCCGGCTGCGGGCCGTCCTGTGTTTGAGAATGTAGGTTTCCTGCCCCAACTGCACGCGCCAAACCCCATCCTCCACAGAGGTGATGTCCGCCTGCCTGAATTCAGGACCCCACTTCGCTAAAAGCTCCTTCACTCCAGATCCCCCTGTCCGTTCAAATGCCGCGGAGATTCACCTGCTCTGCTGGAGAGCACAAACTCCGTATTGCGCACAATAGTATCGGCTATTTCTTGCACTGCGTTCATAATCCACATATAGGTCTGGGTATTGGGCTCGTAGTTGGCCTCGCCAAAGGCGTGGATCCTCCGCTGCTGCTGCAGCTTATTCACCTGCGCGAATTCCTCCCGGGCACCCCGGGCATAGACGCCATAGGTCCTGCCCCCGTTTTGGTTGATCAAGGAAAAGACGGGAACGTCACTGGGGCCATCGGCGATGTAGATCATGTTCTGGAAGGGAATGCGCCGTTCAGAGCGGGGAATATAGCTGTTTACATCGATCCCTTCCAGTTTGTTGACCCCCTTGTTGATCTCAAAGATGGCCCGGGTTTTGGTGGTGTTGTCGATCACATAGCCAATATCCTGGATCACAATTTCCTCTTCGGGCACTTCCGGGACACCGCCCTTGAGAAAGCCCGGGGGAAGGCGCACCTCCACAAACTCGCAGGCCCAGATGCCGTCCACGTAGTTGGCGATCTTGCTCCCCAAGATCATCTGCCGCAGGCCGGTGCTGACAATATAGTGTTCCACTTTGATATCGTATTTACGATATACAGGATCGTTGGCCACATAGTCCTTCACCGCTTGGAAGAACTCGGGCAGTCCAGGGTAAAACTCCAGTTCACTGCCGAGCTGCCTGAGCAGCTTGTTGTTGAGGCCGCGGAAGATACCTGCCCGCACATAAGATAGGATATGGTTCAGGTAGATGCTGTCCTCGGCCACCATTTCATTGCCTTCCCGGCGGAGATACTTGGGCAGGGCATTGACCTCACGCCAGAAGGCGCGGCCGTCCACGTTGTAGTACCGGAACAGCGGCTCCTGCATATAACCGGGGATCAGGGTCTTGTCAAAATCCCAAATAATGGCAATGTGCGTTTTGGTCACCAGCTCCGCCACCATGGAACCACCCTCCTACCCAAGATCTACTGGGAGCCTGTGCCCCCAGGTGATGGCTGTTTCCTCTACAGTGCAGTTATACGACAGAACGCGAACTCCTGCTTGCTGGGCACGGCGCAGAGCTTGCGCAAAGCGGGGATCGATCTGGGCTGCGGGGCTGAAGGTCTTGGCATCTGCCCTCTGCACCACAAAGAGCACTCCGCCCTGAAACTCCCCCGTGGACTGCAGCTCCGTCAGCTCCTGTACATGCCTTGTCCCCCTCGCGGTGACAGCATCCGGGAAGAGGGCAGTGCCCTCCTGCACCAGCGTGCAGCTCTTCACTTCCAGAAGCAGCTTTTCTCCCCCATCGTTTTCCAGGAGAAAGTCGAAGCGGGAGCCGCCCTGGGTATACTCGCTGCGCAGCACATGCCACTCGGCGAGCTCGGCGATGGCCCCCCGGCGCAGAGCCTCCGCCGCCAGATGGTTAACCAGTGCGGACTGCAGGGAGACTAAAACCGAGCTGGCAGCCTGCACCAAAATCACCGACCACCGCGTTTTCCGGGTGGGCTCTGCTGCCTGGCGCAAATAGAGCCGCGCGTCGGGCACCAGAAGTTCCTTGAGCCTCCCTGGATCGGCCAGATGGGCTGCCACCAGCTCCCCTGAGCTTTCCAGCCGGCAGTGCACCACAAAGCGGTTGGGGCGCTCAACAAAGCGAGCCGGCACCAAGGGACCGAATTCCAGGGAAATACTGCTTAGCACTGACTCACCACCTAGTTGACTGCTGTGCCTAATACAATTCCATACGGAGAAGCGCATTCCTGCGCAGAAGAGGAGAAAGAGCGGGAAATGGCGAAGTGAAACGGCGCTGAGGAGGAGTGCTTATGACCATCAAGGTGCCCCCCGAGGCTCTGCAGGCCTGTGCCATCCTCAAAGAGCACGGCTTCCAGGCCTACCTGGTGGGTGGGGCCGTTCGCGACAGCCTGCTGGGCCTTGAGCCCACGGATTGGGACATTGCCACCGACGCCGTACCGGACCAGGTGGAAGAGCTCTTTCCAGGATCCCTCCCCACCGGCAAGAGGTTTGGTACGGTAACCGTCTTTGTGGCAGGCAGAGGCCTGGAAGTGACCACCATGCGCAGCGACGGACCCTACAGCGACCAAAGGCGGCCCGACTACATCATCTTCACGGACCGCCTGGAACTGGACCTGGCCAGGCGCGATTTCACCATCAACGCCTTGGGGTACGACCCCTTGGCCCGGCGCCTCATCGATCCCTTTCAAGGGCGCAAACATCTGAGGAGAAAGCTGCTGGCTACCGTAGGGGAACCTACCCACCGTTTTCGGGAAGACCCCCTGCGCATGCTGCGCCTTTTGCGTTTCCAAGCCACCTTGGGCTTTAGGATCGAGAAAAAGACCGAACAGGTCCTGCCGAAGCTGGCACCTCTCATAGTTACAGTGAGCCCCGAGAGAATCCTCGCGGAGCTCAATAAGATGCTGCTGGGCAGAGAACTCCTCTCTGCCCTGCAAACCTTTACCATAAGCGGCCTCCTGCAAAAGGTCCTGCCGGAGCTGGCCGCCTGCCGGGGGCTGCCTGCGGGCCCCCAGCATCCCTATGATCTTCTCACCCACTCCTGCACGGCGGCGCATTTCGCCCATCCGGACTTAGCCCTGCGCTGGGCGGCCCTGCTCCACGACCTGGGCAAGCAGCACAGCCTGGGGCGGGATCACGCGGAGCTGAGCGCGGCCATGGCCGGGCAGCTGCTGCGGCGCCTGCGGGCCAGCAGCAGCTTGATCAGCCAAGTGACAGCGCTCATCACGTACCACATGTTTTCGGTGCATCCCCACTCCTCGGACCGGGCCCTCAGGAGATTCCTGGGCCAGGTGGGCCCGGAGCTGGCCTTGGCCTTAGTGAAACTGCGCCAGGCCGATATGGCCGGCATGAACGCTCCGGTTCGGCAGATCATCGCCTTCGGCAAGGAGATGGAAGCCCGCCTCCGGGCTATCCTCCAGGAAGAAAGCGCCCTTTCCCTCAAGGACCTGAAACTAGATGGGCACGACCTGATGGCCGCCCTAGACCTTAAGCCTGGGCCCATCATCGGCGAGATTCTCAATTATCTCCTGGAGCAGGTCTGGGAAAACCCTGATCTCAATGAAACGCAAACCCTCCTGGAGCTGGCCCGAAGGTACCTACGGACTTCTTAATGGATTATGGTTACATTCTGGGCCCGGCCGTTCTTCTCCAGGGAAGTCTCCCCGCTGGGATCAGGCGCCTTGATTTCCGTAAACTCCACGGGCGTACCGGGCTTGAGATGTTTGTCCCGCTGATCCGCGGACAGGTTCGCCCTGGTGAAGAAATAGTCTCCCTTATCACCGCGGATAAAACCGTAATTGCCCATAAAGCGCTTGATTACACCCCTCTGCTTGCGGGGCGCGGCATCTTTGGGAATGACCCGCATCCAGTACACCGGCGGCGTCTTGTTGTTGCTCCGCACCTCAAAGAGATCAGGGTAGGACCGGAGAATATCCAAGAGGTTGGTGTAGTTGTAGCTGCGGGGGTCAAAATCGGAGAACTCCCGGCGGATGGCCTGTCCCAGATGGGCCAAAAGCAGCCAGCCATCGCTGTCCTCCTCACTAGCCTCATAGGCCCGCCGCACAATATCCTCCACCGGCAGGGCCCCCGGTGAGGTCTTGTTTTCTTCCTCCACAGCCGAACTGCCGGAAAAACCCAGGTTTTCCAGGTAGATAAAGCGATTGCAGGAACGCACTAAGATATTCTTGGTGCCCTGGCGGCCGATGCCGCACACATACATACCGTGCTCCCGCAAACGCAGCGCCAAGCTGTAATAGTCGCTGTCGCTGGATACGATGCAAAAAGCATTGACCGGATTCCGGTTGGTGGACACGATCTCAATGGCATCCATGATCAAGGCGCCGTCGGTGGCATTCTGCCCGTAGCGGAACTGCTGGACCGGCCTGACCGGATAGCTCTGCAGCAGCTCCTTCCACCCACCCATGTGGGGTTCGGTCCAGTCGCCGTAGACCCTAGTCAAGATGATCTCGCCGGAGCGGTTGATTTCGGCCAAGATGGGCCCTAAGAACCGCGGGGCGATATTCTCACCATCAATCAAGATGGCAAAACGATGTTCTGACACAAAAACCCTCCTAATAATAGACGTCTAACTTGCGGGCTGGCGCGGCCCGGCCGCCAGCCCCTTAGTGTTAATAGTGGCCCAACATCCCCCAGACCATGGCTCGTTTTTCACACACTTTGTAAACCCCATAGCCCAGGGCAAGGTGCCCTATCCCAATCAAAAACAACAAAACTAGCTTGGCTAAACCGATCTCCAGCAGGCTCTGGCCGCGGATCATAATATCCCGCACCAGGCTGGCGCCGAAGCTCCCCGGCAGAAGGCGCAGCCAAAACGCTTTCTCCGCAGGTACAGCCACCAGGGCAATCAAAACAAACTGCACCATCTGCGTGTAGCTGTCTATGCGCTTAAAGACCAGAGCTAGACCAGCTGCGGCAAAGCCTATGGCCACAGGCCCGAAGAGAGTACCCACCAGAACCGGCAAAAGCCCACCCACATCAATATTGACCACGGCGCCGCTGGTCCAGAGGGCAGCGGTCAAGAGCAGGGCCACCATCACCAGATTGGCTAAAAACGCGGCGGCAACATTGGCCCCCATCACCCAGCCAAAACCGTGGGTGGACATATACAGCTGCTCCAGTGTACCGGTGAGGGATTCATTGCGGACGGTGTTGTACACGTCCTGGTAGCTGGTCATCAAAAAGAACCAGAGCACGTAACCCACCACGAGAGCTTCCAGGGTATCCCCCTCCGTGCCCGCTGGCGCAACCAACCCCTTGTAGCCCCCCAAGATGAGCAGGAAGACCACATACAAAGTGAGCATACCGCCTAGGCTGTTGAAAAGGTAGCGGCGGAAGTAGACATACTGCCTCTTCAGAAATGCCCAAAACAGGATCAGCTTTTTACGCACCGTGCTCGCTCCTTCCCAGGATCTCCAGAAAGACGCGCTCAAAGCTTGTCTGCTTCTGCTCGATGGCGCAGATCACCGTGCTGTTGGCCGCCAGGATGCCAAAAAGTTCATGGAGCACTTGGGCATCCTCCAGGGGAACAGTAAGTGCGATTTTGCCGTTGTTTTCCTCTTCCAAGAGCACCTGGGGTAAGGCCTGGATGGCCTGCTGCTGGGCGGGGGTCAGGCTTTCGCCAATGACGATGCGGCAGACCTTCACCTGAAACAAATCCAGAAGATGCTCGATACTGTCGTCGGCCACGATGCGGCCTTCATTGATGATGATCACCCTCTCGCAGGTGTCCTGCACCACATTCATGTCGTGGGAAGTGAGGATCACCGTGCGCCCCTCGTCCTGAACGATCCTTTTCAGCAGCTCCCGTATTTCCAAGGAAGCCTGCACATCCAGGCCTAAGGTGGGTTCATCCAGGAGAACCACACGGCTTTGGGCAATCAACGCGACCGCAGTGGCCAGTTTTTGCTGCATGCCCCTGGACAGCTTCCGGGCCTCGGTGTCAGCCTTGTCGTTCAGCTTGAAAAGATCCAGGTAACGGGCGATCTCGGGCTGAATTTCCCGAGGGCTGCGCCCCTTGAGGGCCGCAAAGAACTCCAGATTCTCCCGGCAGGTTAGCCGCCAGTAGATATTGCGGTTGCCCTCCAAAACCGCGCTCACATCCACTAGGGCCTCAGTGCGCCGACAGACCATGTCCTTGCCGTTGATGAAGATCTGTCCGGCATCGGGCCTGATCAAGCCGCACATCATCTTCACAATGGTGGTTTTGCCGGCGCCGTTGGGGCCCAAAAGCCCCACCAGCTGCCCCTGGGGAACCTGGAAACTAACGCGGTCCACAGCCTTCACCGGCGGCGCTCCCCGGCGGCCGGGATATGTCTTCTCTAGAGATTCGACCCGGACCATACGATCCCCCCGCTCACTCTAGCTCTGGACAACTTCCATATTCTAGCTCCTCCAGTCTTTTCCTCTCTCACCCGGGAGAATCGCTCCCCCGCTGGCGCTCGACGGCCAGGGAGCTGAGGAATCCCTCCCAGTGCAACCGCAGGCTTCCCCCAGGTGCGGTGAATTCTGCCAGGTTGTTGCTCCCCAGAAACTGCAGCCTCTGCCCTCCTGGCGATAGTGCTAGATCGGGAGGAACGATCAGGTTCACCTGCGAGCCCAGGGCGGTGAGGTGCAGATCCAGCGCCCGGTCCACATAGATGGTCACCTGGCTGTTAAGCACGGTGAGCCTCAGGGTTTCCACCGGGATGCCCCGCAGATCGAGGCTCCCCGTGCAGTGGGCCAGCCGCTGTTCCAAGGACCAAGAAACCTTTGGAGAGAGCTCGAGGTCCCAAGCGTTCACCCGCCGGCGGTTAGCCCACCACGGCCGAACCTTTTGCCGCAGCAGAATCTGGGCCAGTTCTCCCTCCGCGCCCTCCATGTTTGCGGCCCCCGATGGGCCTCCGAGTACGCCCCAGTAATGGACGCTGCCATCACCGGGTACCTGGGTTATGGTTCCACCCCCGAAGTAGATCGCAAGCTCTCCCGAACGGACCTGGGGGTAGAGCGCGGAGCTCATGCCCATGGTGGACTGCAGTCCACGGCTTGTTTCCTTGACAGGCATAAAGTGCCCGAAACAGATGTAGGCCAGAACCAAGACTGCCGCCAGACCCCAGACCGGCGTCCTGCCCCGCCTGCGGGCAGACACCCAGTAAAGAAGGGCTGTTCCGCCCAGAAGCACTGCTCCCCCAAGCTCGTACCCTAAGATACTCAGCAGCACGGCCAATCCGCCCAAAACCACCAGGCTGATCAAGCCCATGTGCCCCACTCCTTGTGTATAACGCTCCACCCGGATCTTAGAACCTGGAAAGGGAAAATCCCTCCGCCTTCAGACCAACTCCCTTCCGGCCCCTGACCTATTTTACCAGGCTGGGAAAGCGCTTGGCACAGGACCTAACAAAAACGGGTACAGAACCATCTGTACCCAAGGGAGGAGGCGGGATACCCCGCCTCCGGCAAACCTTTAGTCCAGCCGGGGCCCCGCCGCGCGTACCTCCGGCGCCAAGCCGGCATACTTCGCCTGGAAGTTGGCCTGGAAAGCCTTGGCCAGCTCCCGGGCCTTGGCGTCGTAAGCCGCGGGGTCGTCCCAGGTCTTTTTGGGATCCAGAATCTCGCTGGGTACATCTGGGCAGCTCACGGGTACCTTGAAGCCGAAAATGGGATCCAGGCGCGTTTCCACATGGTCCAGCTCGCCCGAGAGGGCCGCGGTCACCATGCGCCTTGTGTGTTTCAGCGAGATGCGCTGCCCAACGCCATAGGGGCCGCCGGACCAGCCGGTGTTGATCAAAAACACCTTGGCCCCGTGCTTGTTTACCCGCTCTTTCAGCATCTCCGCATACTTCAAGGGGCTAAGCGGCAGGAAAGGCTCGCCGAAGCAGGCGGAAAAGGTCGCCTCTGGCTCTTTGATGCCCCGTTCGGTGCCCGCCAGCTTACTGGTGTAACCGGAGATAAAGTGGTACATAATCTGCTCATCTTCCAAGATGCTGATGGGGGGCAGAACCCCAAAGGCATCGGCGGTGAGGAAAACCACCGCGGTGGGATGGCCCGCGATGCTGGGATCCACCCTGCCGGGGATGTAGTCCAGGGGATAGGCGCACCGGGTGTTTTCCGTGAGGGAGCCGTCGGCGTAATCGGCGATGTGTTCGTGGGGATCCAGGACCACGTTCTCCAAAACCGCGCCGAAGCGGATAGCATCCCAGATCTGCGGCTCATGCTCCCGGGACAAGTTGATGCACTTGGCGTAGCAGCCGCCCTCCAGGTTGAAGATGCCCCCTTCGGACCAGCCGTGCTCATCATCCCCCACCAGCCTGCGCTGGGGATCTGCAGAAAGGGTGGTTTTGCCCGTCCCCGATAACCCGAAAAAGAGGGCGGTGCGACCATCTGCACCCACGTTCGCCGAGCAGTGCATGGACAAAACTCCATCCCTGGGCAGAAGATAGTTCATCACAGTAAAAATGGACTTCTTGATTTCCCCGGCGTAGGCGGTGCCGCCAATGAGCACCACCCGCTCCTTGAAGGAGACGATGACAAAGGCTTCCGAATTGGTGCCATCCCGTTCAGGGACGGCCTGGAGGCCGGGTACAGCAATAACCGTAAACTGGGGCTCATGGCCCTGAAGGGCTTCCCGGGGCGGACGGATAAACAGCTGACGGGCAAAGAGATTCTGCCAGGCGTACTGGTTGATCACCCGCAGAGGCATACTGTGATCGGGGTGGGCGCCCACATACCCATCAAAGACAAACAGCTCATCCCGCTGCTCCAGGAAGTCCAGCACCAGGTCGTAGATCTTGTGGAACTTCTCTTCGCTGAAGGGCACGTTAACCTTGCCCCAGGCCACCGTATCCCGGGTGACTTCATCTTCCACTATGAACTTATCGTTAGGCGAACGTCCGGTGTATTTCCCCGTTGTGGTGGAGAAAGCGCCGGTGGAAGAAAGCCTGCCTTCCCCCCGCCTGAGCGCGGCTTCCACCAACTGAGGTGCCGACAAATTGAAGCGAGTGCTGGGCCGGTTCAATACTGCCGCTAGTCTGGATGTTCTAGCTTCTGTCATTTCTGCATAAACCTCCTTGCTGCATCTTGGTTGGAAACTGCGGTGCTAGTTCCTTCCTCTCCATACCTCTTCCCTATGCGAGCGCGAAAACCTCTCAACACCAATCGATTTCCACCTGGGTCACACTCCAGCGGGGTTCGGCATCAAGGAAGTTCAAAACCAGCTGCAGCTGCCGCTCCACGTGCTCGCGGCTTGCGCCCACCATGGCGATTCCGATGGTGGCCCTCTGCCACAGATCCGCTCCGTCCAGCTGGGCGATGGACACGTTAAAGCGGTGCTGAACCTTCTGGATCATACCCTTGACCACCTGCCGTTTATCCTTGAGGGATGTGGCTCCGGGGATGTATACTTCCACTCTCAAGGTACCCACCAGCATGTCAGTTCCTCCTACCACGCTTCTTCGATGGTTCCTCCACCCAGGCAGATGGGGCCCTGGTAAAAGACCACTGCCTGACCGGGGGTAATGGCCCTCTGCCGCCTGTGGAACTCCACGTGCGCGCCGTCCCCGGTAATGTGCACCGTCACCTCTTGATCTGCCTGCCGGTAGCGGAATTTGGCGGTGCAGGTGAAGCGCTCCCCGGGGGGCTCGCCCCGTACCCAGCTCAGGTCCACCGCCCGCAGGGCCCCGCTGTATAGGGCAGGGTGATCCCGACCCTGGGCCACCACCAGAGTATTTGTAGTCAGGTCCTTGCCCACCACAAACCAAGGCTCTCCGGCACCGCCGATCCCCAAGCCCTTGCGCTGCCCCAGGGTATGGTACATGAGCCCATCATGGTAGCCCTTGAGCTCACCGTCTACGCTGCGGATCTCCCCCGGTTGGGCCGGCAGGTAGCGGGAGAGAAACTCCTTGAAGTTCTTCTCCCCGATGAAGCAGATGCCCGTGCTGTCCCTTTTGTGCGCGGTGTGAAGCCCAGCCTGCCTGGCCTTTTCCCGCACTTCCTCTTTGGTCATGTGCCCAATGGGAAACAGAGTTCTGGCCAGCTGCTTCTGGCCCAGGGTGTAGAGGAAGTAGGATTGATCCTTGTTGGCATCCACTCCCCTGAGCAGGGTATACCAACCGTTCTCCCTGCCGATTTGGGCGTAGTGCCCCGTGGCCAAGTAATCCGCCTCCAGATCCAGGGCCTTTTCCAGGAAAGCCTTGAACTTGATCTCCTTGTTGCACAGAATATCGGGATTGGGCGTGCGCCCCCGCTTGTACTCCTCCAGGAAATAGACGAAAACCCGATCCCAGTACTCCTGTTCAAAATTCACTGTATAATACGGAATGCCGATCTGATCGCAGACCCGCCGCACATCATCATAGTCTTCATCCGCTGTGCACAAGCCGCTTTCATCCCGCTCATCCCAGTTCTTCATGAAGATACCTATGACTTCATAGCCTGCTTCTTTCAGCACCAGTGCGGCGACGGAGGAATCCACTCCCCCGGACATTCCCACCACTACACGCGGCACTTCCAACACCTTCCTTAAGCCGTTGCAGCCACAAACTGGCTGTTGTAGAGCTCGGCGTAAAACCCGCCCCGGGCCAAAAGTTCCTCATGGGTCCCCTGCTCCACTATCTCGCCCTCATTGATCACCAAGATGCGGTCGGCATCCAGGATCGTGGAGAGCCTGTGGGCGATGACGAAATTGGTGCGCCCCTCCATCAGCCTGGCCATGGCCCGCTGAATCAAACGCTCAGTGCGGGTGTCCACGGAACTTGTGGCCTCATCCAAAATGAGCACCACCGGGTCAGCCAAGATCGCCCGGGCGATGGTGAGCAGCTGGCGCTGCCCTTGGGAGATGCCTGAAGCATCGCCCCTTAAGATAGTATCATATCCCTGGGGCAGTGTGCGAATAAAGTGATCCACATAGGCTGCCTTGGCCGCCTGCACAATTTCCTCATCGGTCGCGCCCGGCCGGCCGTAGGCAATGTTCTCCTTGATGGTTCCCTCAAACAGCCAGGTGTCCTGGAGCACCATGCCAAACATGGTGCGCAGACTGCCCCGCTTGATTGTCCGCAGATCATGCCCGTCGAAGTAGATCGCCCCGGAGTCCACATCGTAAAAGCGCATGAGCAGGTTGACCAAAGTGGTTTTGCCCGCGCCCGTGGGCCCCACGATGGCAATCAGCTGCCCCGGCTGCACCTCCAGGTTCACGTCCTTGAGCACGGGTTGACCTGGCTCGTAGCCAAAATTCACACCGCTGAGCCTGATTTCTCCCCGGGGGCTCGAAAGGGTCAAGGCCTTTGGGGGATCCGCCGGCTCTTCTTCTTCATCCAAGAGCTCGAAGACCCGTTCCGCCGCGGCCACGGTGGACTGGAGAACATTGGCGATGCTGGCCAGCTCAGTGATGGGCATGCCGAACTGACGGGAGTACTGCAAAAAGGCCTGGACATGGCCTACCGTGAGCGCTCCCTGGGCGGCAAACAGTCCACCGGCTACGGCAATCACCACATAGCCCAGGTTGCCCACAAAGCGGATCAGGGGCATGATGGTACCCGAGACAAACTGCGCCTTCCAGTCCTGCCCATAGAGTTCATCGTTCACCTGGACGAAGGCAGAGGTCACTTCCTGTTCCAAACCATAGGCCTTGACGATGCGGTGCCCGGTAAACGCTTCCTCCACATGGCCGTTGAGCTCACCGAGGATCCGCTGGTGCCGTACGAAATACTTCTGGGAACGGCTGGCAATGAACACGCTGAGCCCCGCACTGAGGGGCAGCATGCCCATGGTGAGCAGGGTGAGTACGGGGCTGATGCTGAGCATCATAGCGGTAACCCCCACTATGGATACCAGGGAAGCCAAAACCTGAATCACGCTCTGTTGGAGGCTCTGGCTGATCACATCCACGTCATTGGTGATGCGGCTTAAGGTATCGCCGTGGGCCGTTGCATCATAGTACTTCAGGGGCAGCCGAGCCAGTTTGCTGCTCACGTCTTCCCGCAGGTTGTACACGGTCTGCTGGGCCACGCTGACCATGACCATCTGCTGCACATAGCCGAAGAGCGTGCTGAACAGGTAGGTGCCGCCCAAAAGCAGCAGGATGCGCCCGATGGCGGCAAAATCCACGCCGACACCCGTACCCTGCAGGCGTCCCATCATCCCTTCAAACAAGATGGTTGTGCCTTGGCCCATGATCCTAGGGCTGAGAATGCTGAAGAGGTTCCCAAGGATGGTGGCGGCCAGCACCACGAGCAGCTTCCACCTATGGGGCCGCAGATAGCCCAAGAGGCGGCGCAGCGTTCCCTTGAAATCCTTGGCTTTTTCCACGGGGCGCCCAATGCCCCGGGGGCCGAAACCGCCCCCGCGGCCCTGGCCCCTTCCCGCTACAGGCCTGGTCATGAAGCAGCCTCCTCTCCGAACTGAGATGCCACAATTTCCTGGTACACCGGGCAGTCCCGCAGCAGCGATTCGTGGGTTCCCTGGCCCACGATCCGCCCGGCATCCAGAACCAGGATCTGGTCCGCGTGCATGATGGTGCTCACCCGCTGGGCCACCACGATCACTGTGGCATCCCGGGCTGCCTTAGCCAGCTCCTGGCGCAGCCGGGCATCGGTCTTGTAATCCAGGGCAGAAAAGGAATCGTCAAGCAGATAGATCTTGGGCCTGCGCACCAGCGCCCTGGCAATGGACAGCCTCTGCTTCTGCCCGCCGGAAAGGTTAGTCCCCCCTTGGGCCACCTCGCTTTGGAAACCCTCTTCCCTTTCGGCAATGAACTCCAGAGCCTGGGCGATCCTGGCTGCCTCGGCCACCTCTTCCTCGCCGGCATCCAGTCTGCCGTTTCTGATGTTGGAGGCGATGGTTCCGGAAAAGAGCACCGCCTGCTGGGGCACATAGCCTATCTGGGCCCGCAGCTCACTTTGGGCCAGGTCCCTGAGGTCCACTCCATCCAGGGTAATCCGGCCCGCATCGGGGTCATGGAAGCGCAGCAGCAGCTCCAAAATGGTGGATTTCCCTGAACCCGTCCCGCCGATGATGGCAGTCACCTGCCCCGGTCGGGCGGTGAAGCTGATGTCGCTCAAAACGGGCTTTTCTGCACCTGGATAGGAAAAGGTAACCCCGGCAAAGCGCACCTCACCCCGGGGGGAGGACAGGGTCCGGGCCTGCGGCGTATCTTGGATGGAGGGTTCAGTGGAAAGCACTTCCACAATCCGCTGGGCAGAGGCGGAAGCCCTGGGCAAGTTCACAAAAATCATGGAGAGCATCATCACGGCCATGAAGGTCTGCATGGTGTACTGCAGGAAGGCCATCAGATCTCCCACCTGCATCAGTCCCGCATCAATGCGCTGGGCGGCAAACCAGATAATCACGATGTTAGTCAGGTTGATGAGCAAGCCCAAAAGGGGCATGAGGGTGATCATGATCCGGCTCACCTTCAGCGCGGTCTGGGTCAGATCTCGGTTCGCCTGGGCAAAGCGGGCCCGTTCATCGTCTTCCCGGTTGAACGCCCGGATTACCCGCACCCCCATGAGCTGTTCCCGCACCACCAAGTTCAGCCGGTCCAGCTTCTCCTGGAGGCCTTTGAACAGGGGCACACCCTTAGACATAACCAAAAAGACCAAAACTGCCATAATGGGGATTAGGCCCAGGAGGATCACGGCCAGCTGGGCATCTTTACGTACCACCATGAGCACGCCCCCCACGGCCATCAGCGGTGCCCGCATGGCCATCCGCATGCTCATGCGGAACATGTTCTGGATCTGCTGCACGTCGTTGGTTGTCCTGGTGATCAGGGACGGGGCGCCGAAATGATCAAAGTCCCGGGGGGAGAACTCCCCCACCCGGCTGAATACCGCCAGGCGCACATCCCTACCGAAGCCTCCCGCCGCCCGGGAGGCCAGGTAGTTGCCTACGATGGAACAGAGAACCCCCGCCAGGGCTACCGCGAGCATCACGGCTCCGGTCCGCCAGATCAGGCTGATATTGCCTAAGGCAATCCCCTCATCCACGATGCGGCTCATAAGGTCGGGCAGCCGCAGGGTGGCCATAACCTCCAGAAAGACCAGGCCAGAAACGACGATCACTGTGGGTAAATACGGCTTGATGTACTGCTTCAGTCTCCACATCTTTTTTGGTTCCTCTCCTCGAAGAAGGTCCGCGCCCGGCGCAGCAGGCGCATGAGCTGTCGCCCATCCTCTTCACCTAAGTAGTCCATGAACTCCCCAAGACAACGGGATGCTTCCTCTTTGGCGCTGCGGACCAGGGCAGAACCCCGCTGAGTGGGCCGCACATAGACCACCCTTCGATCCCCATCACCGCTGAGTCTCTCCACCAAACCCTGCTCCTCCAAGGTGTTCACCAGGGAGGTGATGGTGGGTCGGGTCAGCTTAAGCAGATCCCCCAACTCCGAGGGCTGCAGGCCTGGGCAGTCTTCCCCCACGCGGTGGTGCAGAAGAAAGAGCAGCCGCAGGGCGCTGCCCCCCACAGGTGCCGAACAGCGGAAAAACTCCCGTCCGCAGATCTTCAGGCTCTGTAGGGTTTCCATAAATTCCAGGACAAGATCTCCCTGGGCCACCCCGTTCACTCCCTTATCAGGTAGGATAATAGTTCGCAACACAAATTATTCTATCCCAAAACTACCTCCGGATCAACAAAAAAGCTAGGTTGCCCTAGCTTTTTTGGCATGTTTTTTCCACCATTCTTCCTACTGCACGATCACCCGATGGTAGATCTTTTTGCCTTTGCGGATAATCAGCTCGTTCCCGCTGAAATCCTCCAGGGTTACCACCCGGTCGATGCTTTCCACCCGCTCCTGGCCCAGGGTGATTCCCCCCTGGTCAATCAGGCGTCTGGCTTCGCTGCGGCTGGAAACCAGGGAAGTCTCGGCGAGCAGGGTAACAATATCCATCCCTTCGGCGAAGCGCCCCCGGGGGAGGGTTGTGGAGGGCATGCCCTCGTGGGTGCCGCCCCCGCCAAAGACGGCCCTGGCGGCATCCCGCGCTTTGCGGGCTTCCTCTTCACCGTGGACGAACTTGGTCACCTCAAAGGCCAAAACCTCTTTCGCCTGGTTGATCGCGGAACCTTCCAGGGCGCCTAAGCGGCGCACCTCCTCCATGGGCAGCATGGTCAGCAGGGCCAGTGTTTTCTCCACATCGGCATCATCCACGTTGCGCAGGTACTGGTAGAACTCATAGGGGCTGGTCCGCTCGGCATCCAGCCATACGGTGCCCGCCTCGGTCTTGCCCATCTTGACGCCGGTGGCAGTTGTCAGCAGGGTCAAAGTGAGGCCGTACACCTCTTCCCCTTCCACACGGCGCACCAGTTCACAGCCGCCCAAAATGTTGGACCACTGGTCGTTGCCCCCCAGCTGCAGACGGCAGTTGTAGCGGCGGAACAGCTCCAGGAAGTCGAAGGATTGGATCAAGAGGTAGCTGAATTCCAAGAAGGTCAGCCCCGCATTCAACCGGGATTTGTACGCTTCCATGGCCAGCATGCGGTTTACCGTAAAGTGCCTGCCGATCTCCCGCACAAAATCCATGAAATTCAGGTCCAGCAGCCAGTCCCCGTTGTTCACCAGGATGGCCGATCCATCCTCGAAGTTGAAGAAACGGGAAAACTGCTCGCGAAACCTTTCCACGTTCTCGGCAATGGTCTCGGGCTTAAGCAGCTGCCGCATTTCCGATTTACCGGAAGGGTCTCCCACCATGGTGGTGCCCCCGCCCACGACCATGATGGGCCGGTGGCCGGCGCGGTAGAGATGAAGCGCGCTCAGGATGGGGATCAAGTGCCCCAGAGTCAGGCTGGGGGCGGTGGCATCAAAGCCGATGTAAAAGGTAACCGGCCCTTTGGCCAAAAGTTCCCGCAGCTCCTCCCGGTGGGTGATCTGTTCCACATACCCTCGCTCTTCCAACACGTCCAGTACGTTGCTCATGACCATCCTCCCTCCCTAAAACAAAAATTCTCTCCATCCTAAGGACGAGAGAACCCGTGGTACCACCTTAATTCACACGCCGGCGGCGCGCCTCTTAGCCATGCTAACGGGTGGCGCCCGGAGCAGTCTCCTGCTCAAGCTCCAGAGTGTAATTCGCCTGGCGGAGCCGGGCCCCGCCACCATGTTCTACAGGCTTCGCACCACCCAGCCTGCTCTCTGAGTACCCATGGTTGGCTACTGCGCTCCTTCATTGCCCCGATCAGTGTTGCCAAAATTCTACCACAGTCAAGGCTGAACCGTCAAGCACCTCTCCCCCTTTTGTTCACTTGGCTCATTGTAGAATGAAATGCAACACGAAGAAATGAATGGAACCACAGCCAGAAACCCTGTATGATGTTGGTAACCAAACTAACACGATACGGAGGGT
>Ga0209409_1000170_pt1 | contig 71961 bp, 89 predicted proteins | sample AD_JPNMR1_MetaG_FD_184424 | JGI IMG/M metagenome (GOLD analysis project Ga0209409, IMG submission 184424) | Active sludge microbial communities of municipal wastewater-treating anaerobic digesters from Japan - AD_JPNMR1_MetaG (SPAdes) (version 2) | ecosystem: Engineered > Bioreactor > Anaerobic... | reverse complement strand
AACTGTGCTTTTTTGTATCTTGACAACTCTATCTTACCGAATTCTTCTTCCATCTGTTTCCAAGGTTTACTGTATTTCTCTAATAACTGGACCATGTCATCATAACCTTCTTTTTTTGCTATGTCTATTGGTGTTTTACCTTTATGGTTCTTTATATCAGGATTAGCTCCGTGGTCAAGTAAAAGTTTAACTATGTCTATATATCCGTAGTATACAGCCACATGAAGTGATGTCCAACCTTCGTTGTCTCTTACATCTACATTAGCTCCATGGTTAAGTAGAAGTTTGACTATGTCTGTGTACCTGTTCCACACAGCGTAATAAAGAGGTGTTCGACCACTCATACTTTGTACATTTATATCAGCTCCATGGTCAAGTAGAAGTTTGACTATGTCTACATATCCTTCCCACGCAGCTAAATAAAGTAGTGACCAGCTAGCATTAGTCACTACATTTACACTAACACCTTTATCAAGTAATTCTTTGGCTTTGTCTATATTACCTTGTTTAACAGCTTCAAATAATTCTTCTTCGTCTTCTGTTAACTGTGCTTTTTTGTATTTAAATGATTTTGTAAAAAAAGTCATCATTTACCTCTCAATCGGATATTCAAAACTAACAACGAAAGCGTCGTCAACCGAGGATTCTTTTAATGGAAATGAATACTCTGTTTCTAGATATTTTAACACTTCTTTGAAAAATCTCTTATTGTCCATAAGAAAATATGGTAATACTAGAATTTCACCTCCACGTACTCTCTTTATAAACTCAGTAAATGCATAATTTATTAACTCTTCGTGTGAAAATCGCTGATTTAACTCATCTTGTTCTTGTGCACTCTCAATCACTTGAGTATATGTTGTTATAAAAGCAGCTACAGCAGCTGCAACAACACTCACATACTGTAAAACATCTTGATTTCTTGTAGCATCGTCAAATTGTGCTTTTCTTCCGTGAAGCAACGATGTATATAGCTCGTACCACATTTCTTCTTCTTCGGTTAAACCTTGTTCTCTCTTTTTCTTTGTTAACTCAACCAACTTATCAAGAATTTCATTCTCCCTCTCTGGGCCTAACTCTATTACATCTTCCCTGGGTAATTCAATTTGTCTGGTTGTTGGTGTCACTTGACTTGTAAAAGTCGATAAAGCTTGACCAACAACAGATTCAACATCTTCGGGATATTCAAAATGTTTTTCTCTTAACTTATTCAACACATATACATAAAATTCCTCTTCTGATCTTAAATTCTCGGGTATTGCTGGTAATGCTCCTTCACTTAACATCTGTATTGCACTAATTAAACCATCTCTCACAAGTTCTTCGTCCGAAAAACCTGCATAATCTTCACCTATCTGTCCTCTCATTTGTCTAAACCAAGTTTTAACATAAGTTTCAATATAACTCATTACTTGCTGTATTAAAACAGAATTATCTCTGAAATCGGGTTCTTCTGTTAACTGTGCTTTTTTACAGCTAAATAATTCTTCTGTTTTACTAAAATCTTCCTCCATTCTCTCGTCTTCATTATCCAACACCGTCATTGCGACTTTGCTCATTGCTTGATTAACATCCAATACCCATACTTGACGTATACCCTTAGAACTATTACCAAAATCACCAATTACCTCTTTACCATGCTCCTTTTTTACATCAATCAATTTCGCACCATAGAAATCAGCAAGACCATCATAAACTCTTTGAAACAACTGTAATACTTTCTCACCTCCGACACTCCAACAACGTTTCAGTTCACCACTGGTAGGAATCCAGATTTCAGAAACACCTGCTCTTTTTGCTTTCTTTATAACTATATTCATAAATACCTTTGGATAATCTTTAAACATGTTTTCCAATGTACCTCTCATACCCTCTGGCGCGTCAGGAAACTTCTTAGGTAAATCATGTGTATTCTGTAACAAATCTGACTGAATTTCGTTTATTAACCAAATATATTTACTCTCCGTCGTCTCATAGTCAATCTTCTTTATATAATAAGGCAAAATCCTTACCCATCCAATAACAGGTACCTCAACTTGACCTAATCCTGGAACTGAACGTTTTTCCCTTGCGTGAGGAAATGCACTGTGTAACTGACTCAATATCTTCCATGAAACATTAGCAGGCAGAATATCTGGCAAATAAAGTACAAAAGCAAAACCTTTTGAAAAACCATCATACACCTGATTTGGTTTTTGTACACCAAGCTTATATGGAAACAACTTTATACCTTTTTCTCTATACTTTTTACTTAAATCAAGCCAACTATGCACTACTAATGAAAGCTGCCCAACAAATGCATACAACTCCTCACCTGTCCAACTATCAGCTGAATCCTCGCTTAACGGTGTTTGCTTTTGTAACGAAGCAGGTAAAAGTCCAAACCTTTTTAATACTTTCGCAATATCAGCAACAGGTATATCACCATCGCTTTGTAGTTTCTCGTGCAAATGCACACCAAACCCTGTTATTTTATCATTAGTTTGCTCGCCTGTTAAAATTGATTTGAAAAACAACAGTAAACGAGATATTATTTGCTCTGCTTCGGGAATTCCAAGAAAAGTTTGTAATATATAAGTAGGTAAAACATAAGTTTTTTGCTTCATCTCTTCATCAACTGTTTTCTCGTGCAAAGTCAACTCTGTTTTCTTTAACTTTAATTCTTTTCCTGTAAATAACTCTTCAAGAATCGATGTATTATACTTTTTACTTACATAATACCGACATAGTTTATCAGGTGTAATAAACCGCGAATTCCTTATTAACTTTCCTATCAACTCACGACCTTCTGTACCAAAATAAGCAAATAATGTATCTACAATCTGCTTTACTATCTCACATCGTGCCTCGTCATCATAACCTTCCAACAACATGTCAAAAAGTTCAGGTTTCTGTGTAAAAAATGTAAGAAAATACTTTTTGACATCCCAAGACGCAGAAATCTCATTCTTTAAAAGCACATTATAAGAAGCGAATTTCCATAGTATCTGTTTTGGAGTTAACACAGTAACTAAAAACTCAGGCTCAACTCCAAGTGTTGCTTCAAAAAAATAAACATATTTGTTCCACAAATCTTTTTTACCATTTTGTATAGCATTATTAATCACATCTGTCCACAACTTAACAACAGGTTGCGGATTTGAATAAAAATATTCCTTTAATGCAGCTAATTGATTTGCATCCCCAATTACCTTATTTAACAACTGTATCTTCTTATCCAAAGAAACTGTATCCTGAAAAAGTAACTCTAGCTTATTCTCTGTCCTTTGCTTTCTTGTTACATCCTGCTCTTGTTCACCTTCTTGTTTCTGTCCTTTTACTAATTTTAACTTTCTTAATAATGCATCAAACATTTTTACTCCTTGTTATTTTATTTATATAGCAGTTGGTAATGTTCCTTCTTCACCTTCGTGTGCTTCTGGAGGTACTGCTTCTCCATATCCTTGTGCAGGAGTTTCAGGTATTTCAGGTAAATTTGCTTCTTCACCTATTTCACCTTCCGGAGGTACTTCAGGTATTACACCAGGCATACCCATCATTCCACCGCCTGTAGCCGAAGAAGGTGTAATTCCCTCACGTGCATCTCTTATCTTCTGTTCTTTTATTCCTTTTCTCGCTATTTCAGGATCAACATTAAGATATGGCAATACCATGTCCCTCGGAATCCAACCTTTATCTGCTAGTTCAACAAGTAATCTTATTTTGTTTAAATCATTTCTTAAATCTTCCTTATCCCACTTTACTTTCGGTATCCACAACCGCTCCTCATCTACCGACAAACGTATTCTATGTTTCAACTCGTTTTCTGTTCTTCTGTAAATTTTATGTATTTTACAAATAGGCTTAAATACTCTGTTTTCAATCCAATTCTGTATTCTCATTCTTACATTTAAATACCGTTGTATCATAACATCAAGAGCAACTGATGTTGATGCATAAGGTTGACGTTCAGCTGTTAATACCCCTTCGTTTATTAGCAATGCAACAAATAACTGTTTATCAATATAATCAAATTCAGGTTGCAATGGTAATACACGTCCTGCTGCTCCTTCCCATTGAACACGTACTGCATGGTGATAAACTATAGCTTGGTTTGGCTGTGACCATTGCTGTGCTAGAAGATCTCTAAAATCATTAATTTCATCTTGTGAAGCTGGATCCCCTGTCTCCCCGAGAAAATAAAACTCACGTGGTGTAATATGTCTATCAGCAATTGCATATTGTGCAGACCTTAGCTTATCACGATACATTAATAGTTTAAAACATCTGTCAATAATTGATGTTCCTCGAGGATTAAAATAATTCCCTTTTCTCTTTATATGAGAAACTTGTAAATTATTTAAAACAAGATGCTGTCCTTTTCTTACTACATCGATTATATCTTGAGACAACATCTGATAAAGCTCACCTGTTTCCTCGTGTGACGGTCCATTCTGTACAATTGTTTTCAACATATCTGATGGCTCAAGACTAATTATTTCTTTTCTCTTACTTCTAACAAGAGGTTCCCACTTAACATCAATCTTCATAGGATCAAGAAGTATAAACTCAGTCCACATCGTTGGATCTTCTGCATCGTCAAAAAGCCCATATGTAAAGCACTCACCACAAATCCAATACTCTAACAACATATCAAGTAAAAATTCAAATAACTCCAGTTCTTCACACATATCTTCAAAATCTTGTTTTATTATAGAATCCTCGTGTGCAATCCAAAATGTTGAAAGTGGAAATACAGCATGAAGCTCGAGTGCTGCTCCTACTATAGGTTCGTTTTCAAAGAAATACCTTCTCCATTTTACTCTGTCTTTATAACTCGTTGGAAGTTCAATTGTTGTTCGCTCAAGAAACGGCGAATAAAATGGTTCAACAACTCGTGTTGTAGAAGGTGCAAGAGAACCTCTAACAACACGTGCACGACTTGCTCTTTTTAAAAGTTCTTCTTCACCGGTTACAACATATGATTTCTGCACACGTGCTTTACTAAACTCGTCGTCTAGGTTGCTTGTTATTATCCGCATCTTTATTCACCTCCTGTAACCCGAGTTTCATCAAGCAACTCATTTACTTCATCAACCAACTCCTGAACTTTTGAAAGTAAACGCACATTATCAATGCTATAATTCTGTAAATAAATTATAGCATTCCGTAATACCTGTACCTGATCCAATATACCAAGTAATGCATCAATCTTTTCCTCGTTTTCCACAGCACCAGTATGTACAAAATTATCTACTAAATCTTTTAATTCGTCAATCGATTTTGATTGTTGTATTTTTTTAATAAACTCTTTCTCTTTTTCTTTCATTTTTTTGAAGGTAATAATATATTTGCATTCTCTGCTAAACTTTCAACACGCTCACTTGTAATATCTGCTACTATACTTGATAATGCAGATAATATCTTTCTCATAAGCTCGTCAAGTTCATCTTCAGATAATTTCAATTTATATGAACTCATTAAATAGTTCTGAATTGCTATCTTTAACTTCTTTACATCTTCAACTACTTGCTTTATTCTTTTTGTTACATCACTTGTCTCAGATTTTTTCTCAGTATCAACAACTGTTTCTCCTTCTGGTTTGTTTTTATCACCAAGTTCTTCACTAAGTATATCGACAGCTTCCTGCTCTTCTGTTTCAGGTATTTCTTTAACAGGCTCTATCTTCACATCAACATCTTTTACCATATCACCTGTCTTCTGATTACTCGTCTGTGCTTGTTTTACTTGATTTCTATAACTCATTTATTTTACCTCCTTTACATCTTTTAACTAAACTGTGCTTTTTTGTATCTTGACAACTCTATCTTACCGAATTCTTTTTCTATCTGTTTCCAAGGTTTATCATGTTCTTCTAATAAGACGTCATTCCTGAGTTGTGACTTTCTTTCTACATACATCACCCCTTCGGCGGATGGAAAAAAAGGAGTAAGTAATTCACTGTCAACAAATACACCTTGTAAATCTAAATCTTCTGCTATAACATGCTGGTTTTCATTGTAAGGCTGAAGTTCACAGTATCTTCTTCCGTTTCTATCCACAATATTTGTAACTGCGAAAAATGGTATTGATAATAACTTGTTTATAACTCTACTGTAATGCTCTTTATCAAATGTATAAACAAAATTAAATACACATCCATAAAGACTATCCTTGGTCACACCTCTCTTGAATACAACGACTGTATACAACCCCATACCTACTTTTAATAATTTACCTTTTTTCTTTCTTTTTTTATTCTTTAACCAACTCTTATAACCTAGATGATGTCCGTGTTCTTTATACCATTTCTTTGCAATTTCTGGCTCGTTTATCCACATCCATGCTTCTTGCTGCGGTGATTTAAAAGGTGCAACTTTTTTAAAACTACTAGTTCTAGATTCATCGTCAAACATGTATCTCTTTATAATAGCTTCTTTTTCATAAATGTCCCTTAACTCAGAATTTGCAGTGTATAATTTCTTTAAATCATGTATGTCAATATAACATACAAGCTCACTTCCTTCGGGGTTTCGCCATTCAACAAGTGCTTTAGTGTTGTCGGTTGGATCAAAACCTGTTATTTTCCCTTCTCTACCATAATACTCTGATGCTGAATTGTCAACAACCACACCATCACCAAGCTTTAACCTTTCAACCTTATCAATCTGCTCTGTATAGTCTACACCCTTCTTAAATGGCTCGAGTGTTGTTTGTGCTCCTCTTAACTGTGCATCACAGTTTGGACAACCACAAAACATTGAACCTGATTTAGCAGTCATCGGTATCAATGGAGCACCACACTTAGGACATGTTTTACCAGTGCAATCAATCACCTGTTGATTTTGCTCCTTTCTTTTCATATTTTACTCCCTTTACAATATATAACTCAAAAACTCTATTTTAAACCGCTACACCATAACGATGCCAATGCAATCATAATCGAAAAAAGCACTCCAAAAATCCACAGAAAAAGCCTATGTGCAACTGTATTAGCTGCCAGTTGTTTCTCGTGTTCTCTAACACAGCCGTTCATCTGTTCAATTCTCTTCTTTACAAGTGATAGATCTTGAAGTACTGTATTTCGAAAAACACTTTCATCGACAGCTTGTTCTTTTATTCTCTCCAACTCCTCGTTAGTCAGTACAATTTCTTCTACATACTCATCTTTTCTTCGTAATTCTCGTCTCATTCACAACTCCTTTCGCTTAACTCCGCACAAATTTACACTGTAAAGCCCCAGCTTTTCAATATTGCACGTGTCTTTTCAATTTGACTTTTATTTAAATTCACATCTTTTTTTACAAGTTCCTCAAACGCTTCTTTCACTGATGTATACACACCACCAATTCTTTCTCCATGTGAAACAAGTCTAACACATTCTTCGGCTAAGAATTCTGGATCATACTGTGAACCAACGCTATCTTTCCTATCGAGAGGAGGTAGAGTTGTTATTCTATCACCGGGTTTAATTTTCTCGTTTGAACCAAGTTTTTTATCAAGCAGCTCCTCGTGCTCATCCTCGCCGGAAACCAAAGCTTCTCTTGTAATCGGTATTGTAATTTCCTCACCTGGTATTTCTTCAGATATCTCCTTTACTGGACCAAGTTTTCCCTCCACACGGTTAACAACATCAAGAAAGTGATCAACATCACTTAGTAATCCATAGTATGCACCAGTAAACTCTCGTGCTTCATTTAACAGATGTTGTGATTCAAGTAATTCTTGTAATTCTTCCGATTTTTCAGTAATCAAATCTTTTAATCCATAAAAAAATCCAAAAATATCCTCTACTGCTATCCTTTTCATCTTTTTCATTCTTACCTCCGTTTAAAATTATTTTTTTAAACACAGTGTTTATTATGTATAATGTATCGATAATTTTATATCACCACCGGGCTCAAGCTTCATTCGCTCCCAAGGATACTCTTCAAATAGATCAGAAAAAACCTCTTCAGTCACGTCAAGTGAATTAGATGTCCGAAATGTATTATCCAACTGTATATAAAACTCATCTGGCGGTTCTTCTCCACCATGATTTCTTTTATACTTCTTTACCTCTTTTTCCACCTTATCATCCCACTGCTTCACAATTCCGTTTACATATTCAACATATCGTGTTTATATGTCATACACAAAATCCTCAAATATTTCTGGAGCATCGTTTTCATATCATGCTTTTAATACTTCACCAAAAGGTGTAAGTTCACCCGAATCTCCCTCATAAACTCTTTCCTCTATATCAGGAATATAATTTTCTAAATCCTCTAGAAGATCCTCAAACGAATCCCACATAAAGTCTAATTGATCAGCATCAACATCACAAATATCAATAGTATCTAACTGATAACGCCAAACTGTATCACACAGCTGTGTATATACATCATCGTTAAAGAACCTAACAACATAAGACAAATTTCTTTTTACTTGTTTACGAACACAATCTCTTAATATGTATTCAAAATTTGGAATAACAGAATTGAGATCGAGTTCTTCCTCTCTCTCATTCTGTGCAAGTTTCATTAAACAACTATCAATCAAACCCACATACCAACCCTGCTTTTTTATTGTGCCAATATTCTTTTCAAACCATTTCTCAACTTCTTCAACAGTTACATGACGTTGAACCGCACCTAAAACCAGTTCAACAAACTCATCAACCAATTGAAATGCTAGAGTAATTGATACACCAAGATTTTCTTCAAGAAAAGCCAGTGCTACAGCTGACGCAATTCTTTTATTACCGTCGGAAAAAGGATGTGCAAGTGCAAGAGATGTTAATAATACTGCAGCTTTACTAAATAATGTAGGAAACAACTCACGGCCAAAATAAACTCCCTGTGCTCTTGCAATAGCTGCTTCAATTTTTCCTCTACAATCTTTTAAAGGAATAACCTGTTGATTTGACTGTTTGGCTATCAAATCAGCAATATAAAAAACATCATCAGCAGTAGGATAAATCACAGATGTTTGAGCTTTTGTATTAATCGCTTGTTTCTTCTGACTACTGATTTTATTCTTGCTCTTGACAAACCTGTCTTTCTTTTCACACCCATTCACTTTACCTCCTATACTTTTTATAATTATAATGCATCCTGCCAACCCACAGGTAAAATAACTTTTGTTAATTTTACAGTATTCGGTAAAACAGGTAAAAAACTGACTTCTGATATCTTTGATACACCCTTTACACCGATCACTGCTTTTTGTCTTAAAACCATATATCTATCGCCGAAATGTAATAAACGACCCATGTAAACACCATCATTTAAAAAGACGTCATTACCTTTAACATAGCCGATACTTACACCGTCGTTTGAAAACAAAATATTATTCTTAACAAAACCTACTCTTTCACCTGTTGAACGATAAAGTGTAATCATTTCTTATTTGTATTTTTCTAACTTTTACTTTTCAAATACTTTTCATACTCCATCAGTATTCTATCTGAAAGCTGTTTTGCAAACGTACTTGTAACAGGATAAGCAACATCTTTATACCAAGCCGCCGACCTTACAACAGTTAATGAACTTCCACACTTTTTACAAAACGCATCTCTAAAAGCAACAGTAGTATTACATGAAGGACAAGGTCTCGTTTTTTCCCTACTCGGCATTGCGACAAACAAACCTCCTCTGCCTTCGATAATTCTAATATTACTTACCGCAAAAACATCATCAAAAACTACTTTTGCATAGCCTCTCAGTCGACTGTTTGCTTTTTCAGACACTAAACTAATTTCAACCGACGTTATTTTCATCTTCTTACCTCCTATGTCAAAAGAAAAATATCACTTCATTAACTCAAGAACTCTCTTTTCTGAAATATTACCTTTGTTCCACTCTTCTATTATCTGACTTACAGATATTCTCTTTTGCACCTGTGCATACGTACGTCTTGGTTTCAAATATGCATGTGTAGAAGATTCTGACCACTCTAGTTGTGCTTCTTTGCCTAACGGTATTTTAGGTAATGACTGTTCTTTCACTTTGTAAAAAAGTGTATCAAGAATTGATTGTACCTTTAGTAATCCCTCAGTATACTCCTCATACACATCAAACAAATCACTAAATTGTCCTTTTTTCTCAACTACTTCTGCTGAAGGTTTTGATTCTTGTATCTCAGGAGCTTTATACTTGTACTCAATTTTTGGACCAATTACACCAACCTCAACAGTCAAGGCTTTCTTTAGCTCTTCAACTTTCCTTAATACTTTTTCCTTCAACTCTTCGTCTAACTCTGCTAGTGCAAGATTGTAAACCTGTTCTGCATCAGGTCTTTTCTTTATGCGTGAACTAATCCATGCTCTTTGTATTAAAACAAGTTTATCACCTATATCATAAATTCTGTTATCTTGTATCTCTGCATCTCCTAGGATTTTTTTTGCCAGAGCAACTACTTCTTCACTTACCGATTCTTTTCTTTCTTCATACTGCTGTAAAATCTTTCTCGCATCCTCCTTTAATGATTCTTGTAAATCTAGTAACTTATCTATCATATCAACATACTGTTGTAATGACTCAGGAGTTTTAGTTTCAATAGGAAATTGAGTAGATTCGGGAAATTTTTTTACTCTGTGTACACGTAAAGGTAACTCTTCTATATCTTCTTCCTCTTTTTGTGCTGTTTTCAACACGGTTGGTATTTTACTTAAACATACAACAGGTACATATTCTCTTTCTCCTTTGCTATTTACAATCGCAACAATCTCTTTACCTTTGGTCTCTTCGTCGACTACTACTCCCTCCTTTTCATTCGGCTTTTCAATATCTCTCTGTAATAACGCTTTTTCAAACTTTCGAAAAAAAGTTAAACCACCTTTTGTACTTGTTTTCCAATCACCAAGTAAACGCTTTATTCCTTCTCGTGTAAATTCATAAGGCTGCTTCTGTTCGTCATACACAATATCCAGCGGTTTTACTTTACCATTCTCAACCTGAAAACCTGCATAAAAATAACGTCTTCTACCTTTATGTACATAGTATCCCTTCAACACTATAAGCCCGTTACTAAAACGTGGATAATCAACCTCACCGGGCTCGTCGTCTACATATTCTACCTTATGTAAATTAACACCAAATCTTCTAGCTGTCTTCTTTACATGAAATGTAGCTTCCTGTAACAACTGCTTGAAATCTGAATAAACATCCGAGGCTTCCAATGGTCTCAGTTTTGCATGTGTAATTCTATTAAATAGCATAATTTCCTCCTGTTTCTGTTACAGTTCTATCGGCCAACGTGGTTCAAAATGATTACCTGTTGAACGCGCGTCTATTAAATTATCAATCAAAAAAGCTCTTATTTCACCTACATCAACACGATAACCATAAAACAGATTTCCTCTAACTGAATACGGCTCTACTTCGTGTATTACTACTTCGCCTGATTTCTTCATGTAAGTTATCTCCACAGTCTTTTGGTTATGTGCAGCGTTAACAATTTCATCCCAAACTGCCATCTTACACCTTCAACTTTTCTATTTTCCTCTCAGAAAATAACTCTACATATTCATTCTCAAGCAATGCATGTAACGCTTCCCACCATCTATGAGCCGGAACATCAATTACTCGAGTTTTACCATCAGAAAGTAACTTTGACTCACCAAATAATGAAAGAAAGAAAGTAGCAGTTTCCATTAAACCAGGAGTCTTACTTGAAAAACCCTTGATAATCTCTTTACTCTTCAGACCATATAAAATCTCAATCGGCAATGTCCACAAACCCTTCACAAAATCAGTTTTTACCAAGTCTTTTTGTAAACCAGAAAGTAACATCGTTGTCAACAACCTGTCTCCACTTCTAGTTACTGCCGGATAGTAAACACCTGTTTCAAACGATTCTTCCTTGTTTTCCATCAACTGTGCTTTCTTTTCATCATTAACAAGTGTAACAACCTCGTCGTCAACAGTTCTACAAATATGATCTCCTTCGCTTTTCCACACTGATTTAAACTCTCGTTCTGATTCTTTACATCTCTCTGCTACCTTTGTAACATCAATGTACGAAGGAATTTCACTCAACTGTGACCTCTTTACCAACATTTTATCCTCCTTTACAAAATTATTGTATAAACAAAAAACTTTATTACTCCATCAACCTACTGGACTTTCTGCTTCTGTTTTCAATAAGATACATGCAAATCTTTTCTTACTCCATTCATTCGTATTCGAACAGCACCTGTATTTGTTGGTCGTAACATACTTGCTTCCGCGTAGGAACCCTCATAAATCAAAAACGAACCGCTGTCAATATAATAAACTCGACAGTTTACAACCTTTGCTTTACCATTACCCGATTTTACAACACGAAACACATCTTCCTCGCCCAGTGCTTTCGCATGATTATGCCCTATTATATAAGCATCAGCGCCTTCAAATATAAACTTCAACTGTTCAGCTCTGTTCAATCGACCTCCTATTGTACGACCTCCTCCTGTAGAATGATGACAAAAAAGCATATATTCTATCCTTGGAGACGTCATTTCAGGAAAAGATCTTCGTTTACGACCGATTCTAAATCTCAACACAGCGGAAAACTTTGCATATGTTATACCAAGTTGGTCACAAAAACTTTCCGTCACCGAAAAACCTGCCTTCTTTCTTAATCTCAATTCATGATTTCCCTCGATCGCACACAAAATTTTGTCCTTTACAGGATACAAAATATTCTTCAAATAACGCATTGCTTCATTCAGTGACATACTTTGCTCAAATGGACTAGTTTCACTATCCAGTGTTGCAACATCAAATAAATCACCCATCAAAACAGTGTAAGCATTATTCTCCTTTATCCACTTTACATAACCCTCAAACTTCTGAAAATCCACGTTAAAAGCACCAAGATGAACATCGCCAAGTGGTACAAGATAAACAGGTGTTGAATAATCAACTACATCTATCAATCTCATTCTTCCTCCTCTTTGAATTTTTTTTTTTCACATATTTATTTACTCAAAACTTTAACTACTTTACCAAAGGCTGTTTTATCCTGGCTGCAATTACACTTGTAATCTTCTTTGTTCCAGAATCAGTCTTCCTCCTACTCTGTCTTTCTAATTTTCTAATCAGATAATCCTCCGCTGAAATCTCTGAAAATTGATCTCCATACTCTGCAAATATCTCTTCTATTTTCTCTAATTCATTTTTTATCTCACTCACAACATTTATATTTCTTTCAAGCTTTCCAAGAAGTATTTCAATTCGTTCAATATGATATTTCAGTTCTCTCTGTGCTTCTTCAGCGTCATTCTGAGCTGTTCTTTTTCCTACTATTTCTTTCATTTCTATCATCTCCTTTTCTTTTTTATTTACCTCCAACACTTGTAATAAAACTAACAAAACATTGATTTGCCAATTCAACCGGCGAAAGCTCAAGACTTTCCGGAAGTAACTCAATGTAGTAACAACCCCAAGCAATAAATTCCGAACACCAAAATTTTCTTGGATTAGACATCCTTTTAAACAAATATTTCAAAAGACCTAAAAAATCATATTTCATAATACTCATCTATTACTACACCTTCCGCTCGACACGATAAAACTTGATTATCACCAAGATAAATTCCAACATGGCTATATCTCCCTGAAAAATATGCAATTATCTTAGTAATCCAATTACAAGGATACCAGAATACCAAATCTCCTCTTTTAATTATTTCTTTCATTTAATAATTATTCCTTCCGAATAATGCGACTACTATAAGTGATAGAGGAAAAAACGCTACAAAGAGTACACCTAGTATATAAGCTACAAGAAACCCTCCTATTACTCCAAAAACAGGTTCTAATACATCTCCTGTTACCATAGCACCTTTTTCAAGATCTAAGTTTACTATCTTCTTAACAACTGAGTTTATTGCTCGTGCAAACTGTACAGAAACCGGCTGGTCAACATACGCTTTCTCTACACCATCAACTGTATAATAGTAAACCCTTGGCTCTTCTTGTTGTTCAACAGGCCTTTCTTCACAATCCCCCAAACTCCTATAATCTTCAACCGCATGTGTTGTCATTATATCACCTTGTTTAGAATAATTTTTTGTACCACTCAAATTATTACATCTTCTCTTTCTTATTTTCTTTATCCTTCTCAATCTTGATAGCATACAACAAAAACAAATAGTTTATTGCATCAATAATTCGACTCTCAATACCCTCTGTATCATCTTTATACTCACCTCTTGTCCAAGAAGCAATTGCATCAAAATGCTTTGCCAAGTAAATAAAACACACCTGTTCAACTTTCAATCCAGTTAACAAAGCACCTCTTTTAAAATTTGCAAGACAATCCTTCGCTTTCCTTACTCCCGAATAAGCTCTTCCCTTACCATATAATACTCCTTTACAAGCAGGTAAAATTGTTTTATCAATTAAACTTTTGAGTTCTTTTTCTGTCACACTTTACCTCCCTATGTTTTACAAAAATTCTCTGACCTTTTACTAGCGTCTTAAATCCAAACAACCTACACAGTAAAGCCTCATATCCATCATACAAAACATCACATTTACTACTTCTGGTGTGTGATTGTTTCACACACCACCTCCTTGTATAACCTCTTTAAAATTTTTACTTTCCACTAATCGTCTAAAATCACCAACAACAAATGTACTAGTTTTATCAACACACCTTAAATATATTCCTTCATAAGAAAAACTTTTAAAATGTATATACTTCATGTAAAACAAAATAGGAAAATAGTTTTTTGAAAAAACCAAAATAGGAATACTAGATTCGTCACATTTACGTGCATGATAATCATACCATCTGTGTAAAATATTATCAGATTCAAAAAGAACATGTAAACCAGGTAACGGTGCTTCTTCTTTTTTACACTCAACAAACAACTTCACCTTTTTTTCACACATAAGATCTCCTGCAACATTGAACTCTTTATTATGTAACCAACCACCGCTCAAAGGTGTTCTTACCCATTTCCAGCCAGTAGCATTAGTCAACAGTTTTGCTACTGTATTTTCAAATCCTGCTCCCTTGTCTTTACTACCCTTACCTCTTTTCGCTGTCTTCATCCTGTTTGCTCCTTCTCTAACTTTGCAAAAAACTGTATTCTTTTTACCTCGTCAAGTTTAAATTCATCTAAAGTTCTATAAAAAGTTAAAGGATACTGACGAGCAACATAGTATTTAATCTCAAGAATCTTAAAAGGTTTAGCTACCCGTTCTAAAAAAGAGTCTATACTGTACAGACGACATAATCCTTTTAAAATCTGGTATGAAAAAGAGAAATGATTGGTACTTACATAAAACAAACCTCCTGGTTTCAAAATCTCGAATATCTTTCTTACGGCTTTAATATCAGCGTCAAAATCCTCCACCGCACCGGGAGAATCCAAATAACCAACTCCCAAGTGATGTAAAGTACTAACATCAACAACAATATCAAAATAATTTTCCGGAAGTTTACACTTAAGAAAGTCTTCTTGAAAAAACTTAAAAGGAGCATTAGTATAAGGACGTAAATCTACACCCCAGGCTTCACATCCTTGCTTCTGAAGAACCTCTGACAAATTGGAATCACAACAACCTAGATCCAAAACTCTCATCCCTTTTTCTATCTCTAAATTATCGCACATTACCTGTAACTCAAAATCGTTATCATAATATTTCAAATTAGGAAACATCTCGCGAGTAAGTTTCATTATCTTCTCCTCTTTGTTTGTTAATTCATCTGTATTAATTTACCTGCAAAAACCCTAAATTCTCTTGCTAACTCAACTTCTTTAATATCTCTTCCTAGTTCAGACATATTGTTAAACAACTCTTTCCGTGTAGGTTTTTGTACTTCCTCACCGTGCTTATACTCCTTTGTGTCATGTACTAATTTCAAAAACTCTTCATATGAAATACCACACTTACTTGAAATTAAATCTTTGTTAACTTTTTTCACCAGCACTGCACCTTCATACAACTCACCCTTTTTCAAAGGTCTATCCAAACCACCCAGCATATTCTGAAACCTATCTCTATCCTCTACAAAACTCTGTAAAACGTTTAATGCTGTATCAGCCGAAAATCGACCTCTCTTAAAACCACCAACTCTGATTGGTACAACAATACCATTCGTACACATCATTCTCATAAAATAAGGTCTTACCATAAATGTAGGATAGAAACCAGGTTCCGATATAACCATTGATACACCATAACTATACTCGTCTTTTTGCATATCTTGTAACTGCTCGGTAACAACTAGATCAACATCAACAGCACAATCTGACACTCGTGCTTCTTTAAACCTTAAAATCTCTGATCTTTCAATCAACTGAATTATTGAAGAAAGTCTTACAGGTTCATACTCGGGATTTGTAAAACCAACAACATATTTTTCGCCATCTTCCTGTAATGTAAACACCTTTACCATTCCACCTGCCATTCTTTCGTTTAACAAACTCTCAACATTCAAAAGAGCTAACGATTCACTTATTCTTACAATATATGAAAACGGAATTCCTAGATAAACACACAAGCTTCTCAGACCCATACCTGTTACTTTCAAATTATCGTACTTCACACCATTATCACTCACACCTTGTACTGCTAAACAACCATTCACACTTACTTTAACATCCTTTAGTATCATGTCGTGAGTTATAACCTTCTGTGATGATTCCACAAACTTATTCATATCACCGATTCTTCCATACTGTTCGTTTACCGCAACTGCTAACTTACCGAAAACTGTATTTGTTCTCATGTTTCACTCCTTTGTTATATTATTATACTGTATCACGGTAAAATTTTTCTAATATTCATGCCGTTAGGATTACTACTAAAAGGCGTATCTACTGAAAATACACCTCTCGCTGTCGCGCCTTTTATACTTCTTCGTTTTAATGAATCGCCTGAAAGTTTTATTGTTTTTTCACCCACGGCAAAATAACATGCAATAACAAGTGCATCAGCCATATCCTTTGTAGAAGTACGACTGTGATCTACTTTTGTTCCTTGGTCTTCTAATCGCTGTAACTCCCACAACAAAGGTGTATGGTCATACCAATCAAGTCTACTATCATAAACCAGACTTTGAAATGTGTCATATGCAATCCGATGTGAATCAACACTAAACTCCTCAAACCTATATCCCATGCTTAACATAATTTGCTTAAAATCAAGACTTTGATAAGTATCGGAAACTATAAGGTGAACACGAAACCCTTTTTCAATATTTAATTTATGAATAAACTCTCTGATTTCTGAAAAGTCAATCTCACTATCCGGTTGTGCAACAAACCGTGTTACAAGATCAACGTACACAACTGGTAACTTCACTACTACTTGTCTTCCTTCGGCATCAAATCTCACTCTGTCGTCATATCTATCCAAACGCACCAAAGCAAAACCACATTTATCCTTTACACCTTTCGCAAGGTCAAGACCAATCACATATTTTACATCTTCCTTACCTTTAAACCAATCTGGTAATCGTAAATAAGCTTGTAAAGGAGAGATAGGTTCGGGATTACCATACGCGTCAACACATTCAGGCAACGGATTTACACGTGCTTTATTTATACTAATTAATACTTTATCAAACTCTTTTAAAAATGGTTGTATTGTTAATGAAGGTCTTGCTGCTAGATCTCTCAAAGCCAGTGAAGGGTTGAGCTTGAATTCTGTTTCATACTCAACTGGTACCTCCAATGTTTCAACAACTGTACCATCACTACCAATAACATTAAAAGGAAATTTTTGACCTTGGTATGCTGAAACAGGTTTTGCTTCCCACACAGCTCTTCTTTTAACATAGCCTCTTTCATTCAACTGATTCTTTTTAAACAGTTCTTCAATGAAATCATCAATATATTGTGCAGAAGAAACACCAATAAACAAATATTGCAACCCAAATCTACTTTTCATTCTACCTGATAATGTTGTATACAACTCTTCTGCTTGGTCGTGCTCTTTTGTTCGATCAAAAAACGCCATCTCATCAACAACAGCTACTAAAAGATTTGAACCAATAATTGTACGAGCTGTACTGCTACCAGGAGTTATATACACACCTTTTGGAAATCTCAGTTCTGACTCAACATTTGGATCGGGTAAATAACCTTTCTTTTTAAACCACTCACATCTTTTAACATGATTAGCAACATATGTAAATACAACTTTTCTTGCCTGATCTGCAGACGGTGAACAATTTATCAACTGTATTCTGTCACCTTCTGCTAAACCATAAAAAGTTTGAGGCTTACGTAAACACAAAAGTCTGTAAACACAATATATCAACACAATTGCAGCAAACTGTGATTTTCCGCTACCCAAACCTTCAATCAACACAACCTCATTGTGTTTTAACTTTCCCTCGTCATCAAACACAAAAACATTCTTTAAATCCTCTATTACACCAGGATATACTTGATTTTTCCAGTTAAGAAAACCGGGTGAATACACAAACTCTTCAACATCAACTGGTTTTTCCTCCCATATTTTATTACCCGACTGATACTTTGATATCTCCTGATCAATCAAACCAGTCAATGCTTCAACAAGCTGTAAATTCTTCGTCTTTTTACTCATTCACCTCTCCGCGTTCAAACAAAACAACCTTTTCTTTTATCTTCATTAAAAGCTTTGTAATCAACGCGGGTTCTTCAACTGTTTCCTCAATAATACGTATAATCTGACCTACAAAACTTAGAACCTGCTCCACTGTAAACATGTTTTTTTCCTGTGCTTTCAACTGCAGTTCTTCGGCTTTCAACAGCACAGTTAATGATTTCAACAACTCATCAACTCGAACAGGATTTAAATCAACCGTCTGTGATAATTCTGTTACGACGACTTTTATTAAACGCAAAGTCTCCAAGTGATCCTGGATCTGTTTTACATGTAACTCCTGAGCTTTCTGATAAAGTGTTTTCAATTCTTTACCGGGTTTGTACTTTAAGTATAAACCTGTTACAATAGGTCGACCTACACCACCATGTTTTCTACAATATCCCACACCAGGATGTTGTGTACCCCAACCTGCTTTCATCTTACATACTGTAATTGCACCATCAGATTTTAATGATACATAGCCGCATATTGGATATTCCTTTTGCTTCTGTGCTTCCTCAACCAGTTTTTGTACTTCTTCTTCAGGTAAATCAGGTCTTGGACGTGGCATTCTAACTCCTCCCTTGTTTTTCAATAAGTTTTCTCTGTTCTAAAGCTTTCTTTCTTCGTTCTTCTTTATCTTTCTCTGTTAACTTTTTCCTTTGGGCACCATGCATTTCAGCCATCACTGTTTCCTTATCTAAACCCAGTCTATCACATCTCTTCTCCAATTGTTCCATTGCTACTTCATGCTCAGTTTCAGTAATTGGTCTTTCATCCAACAAAGCTTTCTTAACTAACTTCATTTCATCTTCAACACGAAAGTCAACCTTTTTAAAACCCTTACTCTTATATATAATACCTGTACCGCCGAAAATCAAACGCCTTAACTCACCTTTACATCTAGGGCATTCCTTTAGAGTCTCGTCTGACATCTTCTGAAAACATTCAAACTTATGACCACAAACTTTACATTCGTATTCATATGTTGGCATAGTATGCTCCTTTGAACAACTTCTTACAAAAACGAGATCTGCGTAACCATCTTACAACCTCTGTCAATGTTAAACTTACTAAAGTCTGACTACAACCACACTCATAAGCAATCTGTTGTTGTGTATATCCTTCAACATAATACAAACAAAACATCTTAAAATAATTAGGATATTTCTTTTTTAAATGTTCAGGAAACTTTCTTTTCAACACATCTTGAAGTTCGTCAAACCAAAATGACGTCTTGGTAGATATTTTCGGTCTTCGTTTACTTCTTTTATTGCTTTCCAAATCTCCTGTTGAACTCCTTAATGTTAAAGAAAACGCTTGTTTCTTGTAATTATCGACATACCAGAATATTGCTGAACTAATATATTTTCTAAATGAATCTGTTAACTCTGGATCATACCTCATAATCAACTCATAAAAAACTCTTACAACATCACATTTTAAATGTTCAAACGAATCCGGCCAACCACGCGCCTGTCTTACTATTACTGCATAAATCAAATATATAAATTCTTCCAACAGTATACCAAACGCTTCCTCTGAACCTCGTTTTACTTGTTTAACTAATTCTTGTAGTTCTTCGTCAGTTCGTCTCATAATACACTCACTGTCGATAAATACTTATTATAAAGAGGATCTACTACTTTATTAACAAAAAATGCCTCATTCCTTTCCTGGCACGTTGCACATCCTTTACCTAGAACTTCTTCAAACGATTTCGTGTTCTTAAAACTACATGGAAATTCACCACCATTGTAGCAAGACCATGTCAACTCGAAAGGCACATCAAGTTTCAAACCTATTGAAACAATATCTGCCTTGTATAAATCAACAAAAGGTGCACATACATTAACTTGATTATATGTACCTACCTGTGACGCTTTATCTATTACTTCAACAAACTCAGGTCTACAATCAGGATAAATAGTGTAATCATTCTTATGAGCTGCATAATACACAAACTTGGCACCGATGTTCTCCGCATACGCTATCGCAAAGCTTAACAAAATCATATTTCTATTCGGAACAACTGTAACTTTCTGATTTTCATGTGTATAATGTTGATTAGGTAATTCCTTGCTCTTATCCACCAATGCTGAAGTAGAGAATATCTTTTCAGTAGGTATTTGTATTTCAAAATGCTCTACACCCAGTATACGGTTTAACTCCTGTGCTGCCTTAAGCTCACGTGCATGCCTTTGTCCATAATACACCGACAATGTAACGACCTCTGACACATCAAAACCAAGATTTTTTAACACATGAAACAACAAAACAGTTGAATCAAGCCCACCACTATGTAAAACAATCGCTTTCTTTGCCATATCCTCCTCCTTTTCTCTGTAATAGTATACTAGGACTATCCCAGCACTGCAACCACTACTTAAATTTTGAAAGATACTCTTTGAATACCAAAAAACACTTCTTAAACATCGAAGAACACTCTTTGAGTATTGAACAATACTCGTCAAAAATTGAAAAAATAAACTCTCCACATTGAATAATAATATCTAAACCTTGAAAAACTATATTATCTCTTGTTTCACAAGAACACAAACTCTCTGCTATACAATCCAAAAATCTCATTACCCTTTTTACCACATCCTCCTTTACTCCTTCATTAATTTTATTACAGCTTTCTCGACTATTGTCTCCGCTATTGAAGCTATTTTTTCGTCATCTTCCTTTACATAACCTTTTTCTGTTAAATAATGAATAATCTCGTGTACCAAAACCGAAAGTTTTCTCTGAAATGATAATCTCTTTGAAATCTTAATCACAAAACTTCCAGTTTTTTCAGAATATTCAAAAAGACCATCACTTCTACGTAAACAGCAAACTTCAAGCTCTAAATCTTTTCGTAACTTTGTAACTATTCTTTTAGTTAACATGTATCCCCCATGTTTCTGAACACATCTTAATAACTGACTCAAGTTATCCTTAGTTTCTTTCTTATACTAAACTCCTCTTGCTTACCTTTATTCCACTGGCTTACAGGTCTCAAATATCCAACAACTCTTGAATAAATCTCTGTTATCGTCCCACATTTAGGACAATTGTTATACTCACCACTTAAATATCCATCTTTAGAACAAACACTAAATGTAGGAGTTATTGTAAAATAAGGTAAAGTAAAATTCTCACAAATTGTCTTTACAAGTTTTTTAACACTTTCCCTCGACTCTATCCTTTCTCCAACAAAAACATGAACAACTGTACCACCTGTATAAAGTGACTGGAGTTTATCCTGTTTTTCAAGCAATTCAAACACATCATCTGTATAATCCACAGGTAAATATGTAGAATTCGTATAAAACGGCTCTGCTCCATCTTTTACTTGACTTTCGTTTGCAACAATTATATCCGGATATTTATTTTTATCTATTTTTGCAAGACGATAACTTGTTCCTTCCGCCGGGGTCGCTTCAAGATTATAGAAATTACCTGTTTCCTCCTGAAACTTAATCAACTTTTCTCTCATAAACTTCATAATCTCAACCGCAAACTCAATTCCTTCTTCAGTTCCTAGATCTTTACCTAGAAGATTTAAACACGCTTCATTCATTCCAATAATTCCGATAGTAGAAAAATGATTAACCCAATACCTTCCAAATCTTTCTTTAATACTTCTTAAATAAAATTTTGAATACGGATAAAGATCTATTTCTGTAAATCTTTCAAGAACTTTCCTTTTTATCTCCAAACTCTCTTTTGCAAGTTCCATTACATCATTCAGTCCAGTCTTAAATTCTTCCTTTGTTTTTGATAAATATCCGATTCTTGGTAAATTAATGGTAACAACTCCGACACTTCCAGTTAAAGGATTCGCCCCAAAAAGTCCTCCTCCTCTTCTCTTTAATTCATTTATCTGTAATCTTAATCTACAACACATACTCCTTACATCACTTGGTTTCATATCAGAATTTACAAAATTAGAAAAATAAGGAATACCATATTTACCAGTCATTTCCCAGAGCAAATCTAGAACTTCATTATTCCAATCAAAATCTTTTGTTATATTATATGTAGGTATTGGAAACGTAAAAACTCGTCCTTTTGCATCTCCTTCAAGCATAATCTCAAAGAATGCTTTATTTACCATATCCATTTCTTTCTGAAATTCACCATAAGTTACATTCTGTGTCTCTCCTCCAACAACAACTGGCTGGTTTTTATAAATCTCCGGCACTTTTAAATCAAAAGTCAAATTTGTAAAAGGACTTTGAAAACCCACACGAGTAGGAATATTCATATTAAACACAAACTCCTGTATCGCTTGTTTTACTTCTTTATAACTCAACTTATCATATCTAACAAAAGGAGCAAGCAATGTATCAAAGTTACTGAACGCCTGAGCACCTGCTGCTTCACCTTGTAATGTATAAAAAAAGTTAATAATATGACCTAATGCAGTTCGAAAATGTTTTACAGGTTTGCTCTCAACCTTATTACTTACACCGCCAAAACCTCTCAAAAGTAAATCTTGTAAATCCCACCCCACACAGTAAACACCTAAAAACCCGAGATCATGAATGTGAAAATCACCATTCAAATACGCTTCTCGAATCTCAGCAGGATAAATTGAATAAAGCCAATATGTTTTCATCAACTCCGATGATACATAATTATTCAAACCCTGTAACGCAAAACTCATGTTACTATTTTCATTTACTTGCCAATCTTCCTTCTTCAAATACCTGTCAATCAAATCTACACTTGCTTTTGTAGTTATTTCTCTAAGTTTTTTATGCTGTTCTCTGTAAACAATATATGCTTTAGCTGTCTTTCTATATGGTGATAATAACAAAACTTCTTCTACTATATCTTGAACCTGTTCAACAGTAGGTACAACTACTTCTTTATCACTATACACTGTTTCAAGTACACCAACAACCTTCAATGCAAGCTTTGCAGCTACTGATCTATCAAATTCACCTGTTACACAACCAGCTTTGTATATTGCATTTTCAACATTACTTACATCAAATCTAACAATCCTTCCATCTCTTTTTCGAACACTCTTTACCATTTCACTCCTCCAATCTCAAAAAGAAAAGATAGCAACACAATTATATTCATTCTCTTCTCATTCGAGTTCCACATTTAGGACACTCTATTGTATAACAAGGTACACCTGTTCTATGTGAAACTGTTGCTCCACAATCTGGACAAACACATTTTCCAAAAGGACCTGCTCCTGGTTTATTTCCTCTATTTCTTCCCAGCCCTCCTCTGTAACGCCTAGACAGTATCCGATCTATTCCCGAACTAAGTCTTTCACTTCCCGACATTTCATTCACCTCCTTCTATTTTTAAAACATTTTTATACTCCTCTTTTACTTCTTCAGGTATTTTATCCAGCTCAAGCTCTTCGGGATGATAAATCAAATAGTAAAGTTTTGCAACCTCTCGAACTTCACTACTACCATCATAGTTTTGCTCACCCTTTTTTAATCCCTCGGCGGCGTGTTCCATTATCCATTTCTTTATTTCTTCGTCAATATTACCTCTTAATAAATACTTATTAAACTCATCCCATGTATTAATCCCTGTTTTCTGTTTTACCAATTCTCTAAAAGGTTTCCAAATTGCATTTCTCTCACCAAGATTAGGCCCTCCACCACCGATAAAAAAGTTTCTCGCTCCTCTTTTCCAAATTACATTCTCTTGTTTTACATGTGTATACAGATAAGGTGTCCTAGCCAACTCATAACCTCTGCCATTTTGATAAACAAGTGTTTCGTGAGGTGAATTAACATATTTTGTATCTTCAAACTTTTTGAATAACAAACCTTTCCAATATGTATCAAGATTTCTAGATACGACAACATCACCTCTTAATGTTACACTCACACATTGAAATCCAAACATGTGTATATTTTCTTTTTCTCCTTTTTCCACCAGCTGTCTTAACGCTTGCAAAGTAGCAGGTAAAAACCACTCATCGGGATCAGACACCAATACCCAATCACCTGTATCTACTTTTTCCAGATACTTATTTCGTAATTCAGAAAAATTATCTTTCCATTCGGTAATATACAGTTCTACATCACCTCTGTTGCGTAAATAAATTATTGTATCATCCTCACTGCCTGCATCAACTACAACAACTCTATCCACATGTGGACGTACATTTTGTACACACTGTATAACTTCACAGTGTCTATTCCAAGTCATCAGACAATAAACAAGTTTTGTATCGCTTTTCATATTATCTCTCCTCTATTAATTTAGAATAGTTATTACTCACACCTAAAAAACGACTTAAGCGCTTCATGTTTACAACACCAACAACTCCCGCTGTTGAAAATGTACTGACTCCATCAGCACACTGTATTGAACCATCTACATAAACAAGTCCCCAATCCTTAATTATCTTCGGCTCTTTCAAAAATCCATAAATTCTTCCTGATAAAAATCCCATGGTAAATATTATACAAATCATCGCCAAACCCATTAACAATCATATCGTTGTAACTACTCCTTTCTTTGTATAATCTTCTCTTTTTAATCTAAACATTTAACACCTCTCTGTTTTTATTTTACACTTTTTATATATTATACTGAATCTTAATATCAATTCTACAACTCAACATTCTGTTTAAAAACACGTCGTTTATAAACCTTTTTTACTCTATCAAATTCATATATAGAAGTTTGAATATCAGAAAGAACAACAGCTTCATCTGGATACCTCCAGCAAACATAAGCACTATACATGTTGTCTTTTATTGCAATAACATTCTTCTTTGCGGGCCAATGACCTGCTTCTCTTATAACAACAACTTTAAAACCTCTTTCCTTTAAATCTTTATACAACTTTTTTCTCACAGGTCTATAACCAGGTAAATCTGACTGATGATCAACAAATGTGTACATAAAAAGTATTTTCTTTGTCAATGAACAAACTTTCGTTAACACCGACTCACCAGACTCACCCGACTCACCAATTGAATAAATACATTGATTACAAAACACGAAATCATATTGTTTATCTGTTTTACTCGTCTCATTGTAAAAATCTTTGAAACTCCTATTACAAAAATCAACTTTTAAATCCAACAGTGTGGATAACTCCTGTGCTTTTGAAATTGCACATTCACTAACATCAAAACCTACGACTTCATCCGCACCTTGCCTCTTCGCCTCAACAGCAAACATTCCTGTACTACAAGCTATATCTAACACCGACTCTCCAAAATATTGTTCAAACCCCAGTACATCAAATCTCTCTAACACCTCTTGTGTCTCGTCTCTACCTTTTCTAATAAAACCACCTGGTGTAAATATTGTTTGATAAAAAGAATTATATTCTGACTTCTGTAATTCTTCAACAAATCTTTGTAACAAAGGAAATTTAGCTCTATCAAACTTTTTTACAACAAACGCATCTATCTCATTTAATCCTAGTAACAAAGCACAAACAAATCTATGATAACCCCAACCTAATTGATATTTATTATTTTCAATCTCGGTCAATGTAAAATATGATTTAATTGACTTTTGTTCACGCATAACCAAAGCTAACTGATCTCTCATACATGATATAAAGCCTTTGTCTTTTATAGAGTTATACAAAGTTAAAAGACGATATATTTTCATGTCTTCTACAGCTACTGTACATGTAGATAAAACATCCTTCGGCATACACGTTACGCTTAAAACCTCTTTATATAAATTCATCAAATCCCTTACTGTATCCTCCCTGTAAACAATGTTTACAATCGGTATTTTTTCACGCACAATATAATTATCCAATGATAACATAATTTCCTCCTATTTACAAACATACTCAGCTATTTCCTTTTGAAATTCCTGTTTAATTCTCTTTCGACATTTTCTTCTTTTATCCTTCTCAATTCTTGTTGCCATGTTTTTTTCAATAAAACAATGCATTCTCATTCTCGGTCTTATAATACACCTGTCTCCTCTTCCCTTACTCATTGTACTCTCCTTCTTTACATAGATTTTCAAGCCAACTTTTGTAAAGCCCCAAAAACTTCTCTCTATTTACTTGACCATCAACATCCAATGTGTATATAAAACGCTGATGCATAATTTGTGGATGCATACAATAAGGTAATAAACTAAAACATTCAGAATTCTTTGAAACAATTCTGCTAAAATCCCAATTATCAAGATCCTTCCAATTCTTATCAAATCGTTTTTCAATCAAATTTTTTCTCTGCAAATAAACTTCATTACTCCTCAAATGTCCATAGTGACACACATTAAAAGGTAAATGTAATCCCTCTGTAACATTTAAATCAACTGATTTACCTGTATCAATCCTAACGAGTTCATCGGGATTATCCTTCCACTGTCCGTGTTTACACAGACCTTTCTGGAAACCATAGACTCTGGATGTGTAATATGTATGACCTTTTACAGGATCTTTGTAACACTGTAAATAATAATAACCATACACATGAATTGTATTAAACTTAAGAAATTTTACGTTTTCATTAAAATTATTATTTTCCAACAACTGTGACACCAAATAATCGTCATAAACTTCATCTGCATCCATTAAAAAAACCCAATCACCTGTACAACATTCAAGTGCTTTGTTCTTCATCTCCGCATACAACCGAGTATCATCAAAACACTCATTATATCTATACGCACGAATTTGTGGAAAACGTTTCATTAGCATATTCATATACTCAAGTGTACCATCAACCGAACCACCATCAACATACACAAACTCATCACAAAATTTCAGCGCTTGTATTAACCCTTCAAACAAAGTAAACTCGTTATCAATAGCATCTCTGCATGTTGTATAAACAGAAATTCTTGGCTTTTTCATCTTACTTTAACACTGAAAACAACTGATCTTCAATAAACTTATAATCAAAATGTAAACTCAGTTCTACTTTACACATTTCCCAAAGTTGTTTTCTAACTCTTTCGTCAAACATAAGCACTTCAATTCTTTCTTTTAACTCACCAAACGACAACTCATCACTTAATGTTAAACCAAAACAATCATAATACTTACTAAATGGATGTTGCTGTGACTTCCAAATTAAAGGTAAACAACCCATTGCTACAGCTTCATACTCCATAGGTGCACCAGGTGGTTCACCTGTTCTAAACAATACTGATGAATTAAATAGTATTCTTTGAACAATATCATATGCTGTATAGTTACCATAAAACACAGCTTTTGACATTAACCGAGTATTTCTTAAATTTTCAACATAACTCAAGTCGTTTTCTGAAGTTTCCTCTACTAACTGATCTCCCTGCAAAACATGTAACATCACATCATGTTTCTCATACAGCTCATCACATACTCTCCATAACCTTAATGCTCGCTCACGTAAATTCTGTTCTTTTCTCTTGTAAAACGCCTCTTTAATACACCAAGTTAATACTTTTTCTTTCTTTTTTACCCAGTTTTCAACTCTAAAAATCAAAGGCATAGGAAGAAACAAATGTCTGTTTCTATGTATAAATGCACAAGAAAGCATACTTTGACTTACCTGTAAATTCGGATATACAATATAATGTCTCTCGTCAGGAAAACGACCAGGTTCTTCTAGACAACAACCACCCCAGTGTCCATGCAAAAACACGTCAGCATTAAAATCACTGTAAAACTCGGTCATACCTGGATGAAACCAAGAAGAATCAAAGAGTATATCAAACATTTTTCTATGTGATTCCTGTTTTGCTTCTGTCAAACTACAAAATTTGACCGACGAAAGAATCTCACAGTCACCCCATTCCGGTCTAGCAACACTACAACCAATTACATCATAATCTCTTCGACCTAATATACATAAAAGATTTTGTGCCCAACGACTCTCGCCTCTTTCAGGAGAATAATAACCATTCTTAATTGTACCCGGTAAATTTATACAAATTCTCACTTTTTCTCTTTTATTACTCATCTTTTTTTCACCATATCAAAAAAATCTTGGTGCTCCTTATACCATTTATATGTCAACAGTAATCCTTGCTCCAAAGTATTTTGTGATTTCCAACCTAACTCTCTTATTTTATCAGTTACTAATCCTTGCTTTTGTATTTCAACAAATGTTTTTCCTGGTTTCTTTACTATAGATACTTCACATCCAGTCTGAACATAATGAATATCACACAAACATTGAACAATATCCCGAGTTGACACTATACACTTTCTCTCCGTAGGTGCAATATTAAATACACCTGTTTGATTGCTGTCAAAATGTGAAATATTTCTCAAGAGATAGATCATTGCACTGTATAAATCTTCAATATAAATATACTCTCTATACATTTTATCGTCCCCTTCAAACAACACAGCTGAATTAGTTTCTAAAAGGGATTTTATTGTGTTTGGAATTACACGTTTATTATAATCTCCTGCACCATATATATTACAAGCCCTGATCATCAACAAAGGAACATGATAAACATCTCTATATGTAAAACACACCTGTTCTGCAGCAATCTTTGATGCCGAATAAGGGTCTGTAACTTCATAAACCGAGTCTTCGACAGCAAATGCTTTATTACCATAGACTTTATCAGTTGACATTTGTACAAAACATTTTAAATCCTTATTACACAGCCTTACATACTCAAGAAGATTCGTAGTGCTCATTATATTTGTTTTCAATGTATAAAACGGATTTTCCTGTGCTTTTTTCACAATGGCTTGAGCGCCAAAATGTAAAACCATGTCAAACTCATATCCTGATAAATTAAAACTCACACAACTAAAATCACTAAGATCTCCTTCAACTAAGTCGATCTTATCTTTTATCCTATAATAATCTAAATTTGAATAACTCCCTCTGTTTTTTACCCAACCAACTACCGAATGTCCATCTTCAACCAATCTTTTACAAAAATATGAACCAACAAAACCTGATGCACCAGTTACTAAAAATTTCATGTATTACCTCCTTTACTCCATGTATAGACCAGATCTCTTGCCAAAAGTACGTCTTTCTCAGTTTCTACTGGAAACCATTGTGTAACATCAACTACATGCACACCAAATTTCTCAATATTTTGCTGAATAACATCACGAGCGAAATCTACAGGATTCTCACTAGTTATACATTCTTTTACTCTTGAACTAAGTAAATACACACCACAACTGCAGAACATATCATGTAATATAGGTTTTTCAACAAAACGAACAAGCTTTCTCGTAGTAGTGCTTTCATTGTACACAGCACCAGGAGACAACACACCAACCTGTAATCGTATTTGAGTTGCTGCTACAATACCAACAAGGTTTTTGTCTTTCAACAAATATGCTTCAGACAGAAATGATTGTAGATCAAAATTCAACAGCAAATCTCCATTCAACACCAACAAACAATCTTCCTTGCTTATATACTTTTCAACAGTATATCTAATAGCACCACCATCACCAAGAGGGGTTGACTCACTAAAACATTTCAAACCCAATGTATGACATACATCAACCAACTCCTTGTTTACACCAACTGAAATAACAACACTAGACTTTTGTATACCATATTTTGACAACCAATCTAGCTGGCGTGTAAGGACTGTTTTACCACCTACAAAAGTCAAACATTTCGGTTTACCACCCATTCTCAACGACTTTCCACCATCAAGAATCAAAACTTTTATCATTAATTTCCCCTTGTATCAACTTTCCAAAGTTTCTCAATCAAAGGATACAGCGTTTCATTACACCAATTCAATTTTGCTGTGTCTTTTGCATGAATAATATGTACATCAAGTTTTTTAGCATTTCGCCATCCGACCAGCTCCTCGTGCACTGGATAAATCCATCTACAAAAACGTCGAAAAAGTCTATATTGGTAATCTGGATAACTTTTTTCATCAAAAACATCGTCTATATAATTTTTTCTCGGAAATGCATAAACATCAAATTCTTGTTGTTCAACAAGTGACGGTAATATACTCCAAAATTTTTCCTCAAGAACCTCATCTGCATCAAGCATTAAAATCCACTCATAGTGTGCCAATGAAATTGCAAAATTCCTTTGATCACCAAAATGAAGATTAAAAGAATGTGAAACTACTGTTACACCCTTCTCCAGACATACTTGAACAGTATTATCTCTAGAAACACCATCAATAACAATAATCTCTTTTAACAATCCTTCTTTAAAACGCGGTATAACAGAATCCAGCAGCCGACCAATATATTTCTCCTCGTTTTGAACTATTGTAACAAAACTAACTCCTTTCATAAAATACCTCTTTGTGTTAACACCTTAACTAGATTTTTCCCCACATTTTTCCATGTATAATACTTCATAATGTGTGTATATAAATGTTCTATCATCACTGTATTATCTTTGTTTACTGAAGCCCTTAACTTATCTACAGCATCATCGATATCAGGTTCCCACCAGTGTGCACCTTTAAAAAACACATCTAGTGGAGGTGGCTGATATGCAGGTACTTTCTTATCAGCTTTAACTAAATAAGCTATATCAGAATTCAAATAAGATAAATATGCAGTATGAGCTGGTACAACAAGAACTTTTTTCATTGCTGCCATATCATTACATGTTAAATCCCATCCTTCACCATGTGATAATGAAAAATAATGAGTACCAACTGCTAAAAAACGTGGCATTACAAAATCAGGTAAAAGAAAATCATAAATATAAACATATGCTTTTCTTGTATTTACATCAAGTACCGGTAATCTTCTCATCCAATTTTCAAGTTTAGATAACTTTATGATCAAACAAGTTTCTTCATCGCCTTCAAATGCTTTTACAAATGCTTTTAACAACCCTTCAAAATTCTTTCTTGGTGAATACTCCATAACAGCAATAAATCTGTTCTTATGTTTTTGCATCAAAGATACACCATTTTCATCAACCAATTCTAATGGTTCAACTTCCGGATAAAACAATTCAGGAAATGTACCTTCACCAACGACTTCTACCTTTTTTTCTTTAACACCACTTTCAATCCACACCTGTTTTATAAACTTATTTGTTACAATTGTTAAATCCAGTGTATTACCAATCCGCACCCACTCATCACAAATCCTATCTGCTTCAAATGTTGTATAACTAATATTTTTTCTACCAAAGTATGGTCCTTGTCCATCTTCTCTTTTTTTATAAATAAGATTTGGTACACATAAGAACATTACCGGAGCTGTTAAAGACACCTGAGTTGCTTTCGCTTGTGTAATCAAAACACGATGATCTTCAGGTAAATACACACTGTAGCGAGTATAAGGTAACTCTATTATCTGTACTTTTACTTGATTCTCTACTAAACCTTTTAAAATCAACCTACCATGTCTTTCATAGCCACCTGGACCACTACAATGACCAACAAATAATAGCTCTTTCATAATCTTTTTACTCCGGTTTTTATAAAAATTTCACCATTTATCAACTTTACAAGTACTGGTACAATTTTCTGCACACACACATCCCAAGTAAACATTAATACTCGCTGTTGATTCAATTCCTGCATCTTCCTCCAGCGTTCAGGAGCATACTTCCAAACTGTATAAGCTCTTTCCAATGTTCTAGCAACTGTATCACTACTTACAATCGCTCTATTTACATTCCAGTATGAACGAAAAAGAGCATCAGGTTTCATTAAAAACATTGCATTTCTATCTGGCCACTCAATAAAAGCAGAATACTCTGTTAAAATAGGTATAACCTTTGCTGCCATTGCTTCAAGAACAAACAGTCCAAATCCTTCACCAATAGAAGGCGACAACAACACATCAGCAACACCATAAAAACTCTTCAAAGTATCATCATTAACTGCTGCATCAACAAGATATATTTTATCTCTCTCCGACATCCAAGAATACATATCACGAACATCATAATCACCAACTGTCTCCAGACCAAACTGTGAAAAAACATGGCTATGTAAAATTAAATTCAAACATACATCATTCTTACCATGTGCAAACTCAGTAAAACCATCAAGAATTGTACCAATATTTTTCTTTGTTTGATTCATGCCACAAAAAAATACAACAAACTTATTACTATACAAAATCATGTCTTTCTCACTTCTATTTAACTCTGAAGCCATTTTAAATGTTTTCTCGTCAACTTCCTTTTTTAAGTTTTCTTTATCTTCGCCGGCGTCAACAAAGAAAAAAGGTTCAACACCTTGAGGTACAACAAGTACTGGTTTTACTGTCCATCTTTCCTCAATAACTTCTTTCCCAAAACGCGAAGGAACTAAAACTAGATCACAACAATTAAGAATTGGAATCCACGAACCAGGTAATGGATCACCGTCAATAGTAAAATATCCAACAATCTTCAAATCTGGATATTCTTTTCTAACAGAGACTAACTGTGCAAATCTCCATACATCATGAGATAAAAACAATACATCTGGTTTAAAATCTTTGATAACTCGCCACCATTCATAGTTTGATGGATAAATATGAAATGGAAAACCATGTACCTCTCCATTATAACCCCAACCTGCTACAGCTAGTTCAAAAACCTGAGATAAACGAGCACACAAAGCTCTTGAAACAACTGACTGTCCACTGTGTAAAATAGTAGGAGAATTACCAACAAATAAAAGCTTCGCTTTATTATCAACCGATTTCGCTGCCATTTAACCCCTTTCTTACACTTAAAACAAAACCAAACCTCTCTTTTATTTCTGGTATATGCTCAACTACAATTATTGGAATCTGTAATTCATGTTGCTGCCATTCAAGAAACTCAAAAACCTTGTCTCTATGTATATCATCAAGACATCCAAATACCTCGTCAAGAAACAAGATATCAAGAGGTCTTCTTCCAAACAAATGTAACATTCTCCACAACGCAAACCTAAGAGCGAGACAAATCAGCATTTTTTCACCACCAGACCATAATCTAAAATCACGGCTATTTTCATTACCATATTCAAACAAGTTTATTGTAAATTCATTATAAGCTTTATTTTTACCTTGTCTTTGTGTTGAAAACTCGACTCTAACCTGTGGTAACAAAAAACCTAGATAAATGTTCATCTCCTTCTCAAGAAAAGGAATTACATTCCCCAGTACAATATTTTTCACACCTTTTAAACCAAGTAAATCAACCAAAAACTCTAAATGTCGTAGCTGCTCTTTCCGTTTGGTATATTCAACCTCTACATTGCTTACTTTCTTACTAAATTCGTTTTTCATAGTAAGCCGACTTTCAATTCGTGCCTTCGTTTTTTCTAGATTTAATCTTCTCTCCTGCAACTCTGTCTCTTGTAATTGTGATTTCTGTAATTCACATTCCAACTGTAATAACATATCTTGTATCTGCTCAACTAGCTTCTCTTGTAACAATTCAGGAACCTGTATAACTAGTTGTGTAATTTCTTCTTTAAGTCTATTTAATTCATCTTCACACTGATTTAACACCTTAAGTTTTTCTTCAATAACAGCATGTTCTGCTTCAAGCTGTTTAACAACTTTTAACTGATTTTTTAACATCTGTACAGTTTTCTTCAACTCATCCTGTGTATTCTTCTTTATAACAAAATTCTCATTTATTTTTTCCATGTCTACATATATTTTATTTAACTCACCCTGTAACTTAGTGAGAATTTCTTGTCTCTTTACCTCTGATAATGTTTGTAAACATGTTGGGCACTGACCTTCAATCTTTGTCAATTGCTGTATCTTCTCTTGCAACGAATCCTGTAAAAAAACAAACTGTCCTTTCTCAAAAGACAACGCATTAAGTTCATCTGTTATCTGCTCCAACTGTTTCTCAACTACAACACGCTTTGCTTCACACTCTGCAAACACAGACAACTGTGATTTAAGTTCTTCCAACCTTTGACTTAACTCAGATTTTTGTAACAACTGTTTCTCTAGCTGCTCAATTTTATCTGTATATCTTTTACATTCCTTTAAAAGTAAACTTTTCTTTTCTATCGTTTCTCTTGTAGCTTTTACTTGTTCAAGTTGTAACACTACATCAGCAATATCTTTATCAACCTTTGACCAAGACTCTTCAGTAACATATTTTAACTCTTCTAGCTGATGTTTATACTGAAACAAAATAGTATCTAAGGATGAAATAGCAAGCTCAACCAAACGATACTGTTCTTTTAATACATCAAGAACATGATCGATTTCATCAAAACCTAGCAATTCACCAACTATCTCTTTTCTTCTACTATCTGTTGCAAATGCAAGTTCAAGAAGATCACCCTGACCGAACATCACACTGTTCACAAAAAGATCATATGAACCGATCTTTTCCTCTACATACTCTTGACTATCCTGTGTTCTCCTTAACTGTATCTCCTGTCCGTCTTCTTTCAAAATCAACTTTACACCACTTCTATCTCTTATTCTTGTAATCTCATATATCTTATCACCTGTTAAAACAACAGTTCCCCATCCTTTTTGTGTTGTCTCATTTAACCAGCCATCTTTACTTACACCTCTAACAGTCTTATCAAACAAAATCCATGTTAAACTATCAAGAATCGAACTTTTTCCAGAACCATTTTCTCCGTCCAGCAACACAAGACCTAGATTACTGAAGTCAAGTTCTGCTTTCTTTTGATAACCACCTAATCCTTCAAAACTTAATCTCTGTATTTTCATCTATACTTCCTTCTGTCTTTTGATATGCTGAATAAAATAATGATTTTAACAACTCTTTGTTGTAATCCTTCATCTCGTCTATTTTTCTTAACACAATATCTACCCAACCCTGTCTTTCTTCTACTGACATGTTTGTTATCGGTGTAACTTCAATACTCTCACGTTGTATACCATAAAACAACAAACCTGTATCATCAATTAACTTTCTTATCTGTCTAAAATTAATACCTTGATCTTCAGTTACCTTTAATCTAACCAATGTACCTGATTGAAGAGACTTTAACTGCTCTTCTAAATCATTAGTTGCTCTAATATCAACCATGGGACGTACATCGAAAGGAACTGTCTGAATTTTACATTCCTTACCATCAATATCAACTTCAACAAAACAAGGTTTATTTTCTTTTTCACCAAAATTCACTCTTTCAATTGAGCCTGCATAAACCATGTTTTTAAGTAACTGTTGATGTCTATGAATATGACCAAGTGCAATGTAATCCACGGATTTTAATTGTTGAAACCATGTAAGAGGTAAAACAAAATCTTCTGATTTTTCAAGTATTTCAAATCCATTTCTTACTTCTGTACCAATTATAGCAAAATGTCCAATAACAATCTTTAACCAACCATCACTTTTTTCCAAACTATCAAATTCATCTAGTTTTTTCTTAATCATACCAAAATCAGGTCTTATCAAATGAGGAATTGTTAAAACATACAACTTTAATTCAGATATTACATCAACACACAAACTGTCATATATATGCAAGTACTCCAGATTTAATCTTTTCAAAGGTAACAAACCATGTGCTAGTTGCTGTGCATCATGTGTTCCAGTTAAAATCAATACATGTATATTAGTGTTTAACAAACTTGACAACCACTCATAAAACACTGCACGTGCTTCGTTATCAGGTGTGTTCTTATCAAACACATCACCGGCAACAACCACTGTAGACACTGAATATTCAAATGCACAATCTTTTATTTTAGACAATGATTTTGTAAAATCATCAAGTCTTAGTTTTTTTGAAAGATGAAAATCAGCTGTGTGAATTAACTTCATTTTTTATCTCCACATTATCCTTACTTGTCTCTGTAAACAACTTTAACACAGCATCAGGATTAGTCTTAAAAAACTCAACAAGTTCTTCTTTACCTTTAAGCTCTTTATCAAATACAATATATACACCTGGCTTTGGATTTTTTACTAAACCTCTTTCTACTGCAATATTAACCAAACCCTCCGATTCATCATAACCTTCTCCCCATATGATTTTTAACACACAAGATCTAAAAGGAAATGCAACTTTGTTTTTAACAACTTTTATTTCAACCACATCGCCAATTATAACTCCTTTTTCATCTTTTACAGCAGTTTTACGTTTAACTCGAAGTCTAACAGACGCGTAAAACTTCAATGCTCTTCCTCCAGGAGTTGTTTCTGTATTACCAAAAATCACACCTGGTATCTCTCGGATTTGGTTTATAAATACAAGACATGCATTACTTCGACTAACCTTGGTCGATAGTCTTCTCAACGCCTGCGACAACAGTCGAGCTTGTAAAGCAATATTTGGCGCTCCCATTTCACCTTCAAGCTCGGCTTTTGGAACAAGTGCAGCAACTGAATCCACAACAACAAAATCTACACCTTCTTCAAGCATTTTTTCCGCAACAGCTAAACCTTCTTCACCCGAAGAAGGTTGAGATATTAATAAACTTGATACATCAACACCCAGCTTCTGTGCATACTCTCCATCAAGTGCATTCTCCATATCAACATATCCTGCAATACCACCTTTTCTTTGTAGCTCTGCAACAGTTAACAACGCAATCGTACTTTTACCGGAACCTTCTTCGCCAAACAACTCAATTATACGCCCGCGAGGAAAACCACCTACACCAATCACATTATCAATTAAAATACTACCGGTTGAAATTACTTCAACTTTTTGAGGTTTAACATTCAATGTTACAACAGTTTCCTCACCAAACGCTTTTTGTAATGAAGTAACAATTTTTTTTAATCTATCCTTTGACATTATAATCCTCTTTCAACCTTACACTCTTTTTGAAACGTACATCTCAAGCAGTTCTCAGCATCTTCAGGATCATACATACCAAAACACTTCGGATGCGTCTCTGATTTTACACCAGACACCTGAACTTCTTGTTTTTGCTTATCTATAAACAAATTCACATCTTTTTCACCATTTTCACCCGTCTCGAGATCCACATCAAGCTCTGAATCTAACTCACTTACTTCCTTTATCATCGTCTTCTCTTTACTTAACACCTCTGTGATCTCCTGAATCTTTGGTCCAAACAACTTTAACAAATCCTCTTCAAGCACATCAACATCATAAGATAAAGTCTTCTCCAGTGAAGGAAAAGAATAGTTTTTTTCCGCTTCTGTTAAAGGTGTTTCCACGATTTCAAAAGTTCTTTTACCATCTTTCATTACAAGTTTCATTACAGGTGAAATCTTATATTTATTCCAGCCTTCAACCTTCTTTAACTCAATCTGTAAATCATATCCTCTTTCAGGATCTGCCGGATCTCCATAATTCTTATTACATTCCTTTATACCTTCAGCAATCACACTACCACAACTCAAAATCTTCATTGGAGATACACCTTCTCGTTTTTCTTCTCTATCAATCACAAGAAATCTAAATCTGTTTCTTGCATACAACTTCTTAGCACGCATTTGATTCAACTCAGAAGTTGATTGAAACAACAACGTCACATACTCACAAATTGGACAATTACACCCAAACTCCTTTAAACAAACAACCATTCCACCTACAGATGTATCATCCTCGCCTCTTACCTCCGGTGGAATAAAATGAGCTCTATACTTCACATACCCTTTTGTCATAACAAGACGTATCCTATTTACACCTTCTTTTAACTGCAATATGTTTGTTGAAAAACCAGTTACAGATAAATCGTCATCTAATGAATCAAGAGTGTTTCTTAACAAATTTTCCTTATCCATCTTTTCCTCCTTTTATCAAATTATACTTCTCTGTTCTATTTATTTTCGCCAGCAACTTCAAGTTTACTAATTATCTCTTCGATTTTTTCAAGACCTGCTTTTGCAATCAACTCTTCTACTTTTCTTTGATATACAATAAACTCAGCAGATCTTTCTTTTGATACTAAATACGCCAACGAGTTCAATGAATCGTGTTTCATCTTTAAAGCATCCAGCCAGTTTTTCAACTTATCAACAACCTGTGTTGCCTCTCTGATTTTGTTACTCCACTCTTGAAACTCCTTTTCATATCTAACCCGCATCTCCGAATTTATATCTTCAAGCGTAACTCTTCTTCCTTTCTGTACTTCAAGATCTTCAGCAACCACTCTTCGTGTAACTGCTTTCCAATTTTCAAACTGTTCGGTCAATATACTTAACTGCTCGCGTGCTTGTCTATACAACTCAGAGAAAAACGCATAAAGAGCACTTTGTTTTAAAAGATGTTCTTCAACATGTGTAAGATCTGATGGTAATAACACAACTTTAGGACACTCATCAACAACCAGGCCTTCCAATTCTTCCTTACCATATTCCAAACACGCTTCATCAAGAGATTTCAAAATTTTCATCTTAGCTCCTTTCTACACATTATACTGCAAAGGTAAATATTTCTTCAAAACTTTTTTTGCTTTTTCCCATAATGAATATACAGATACATCAAGAATTTCTCCAATTTCCTCGAAAGTATAGCCTCTTTCCTTTAACATAATTATATATTCTGCATAACACGCGTCCTTATATACTAAATGTTTATGTAAAATCTTGCCAATTCTTTCTCGCAACAACTCACAAGCTACATCATTAACAAAACAGTTTGGATCTTCCACATCCACAGGTAATGCTTCGTCGGATTTTGTATACTCAAATCTCTGTTTAATCCACTTTTCTTGCTCTTTCGGTCTCCTTGCATAAATCATCAACAAAGTTGATCTCAGAACTAATATAAAATAACTTTTAAAACTCATATTTTTATCTGGCCTATATCGCTGTTTTGCTTCCAACAATGCAAGCCTTGCTTCTTGCATTAAATCTTCAAAACTCAATACCCCTGATTTTGTTGTTGCGACCTTCTCGGGAAAAATCCTCCTGATTGTATTTACCATTGTTCCTTCAAATTCCTTCGACAATTCTTCAAACTCTACATTCACAATCTCATGCTCCCTAATCATTTGAACTCTTTCCATCTTTTCCTCCTTTTTATTTATTCAAATTCTATTATTGTTCCTCTTCTTTTTGTTTTCATATTTTAGCATAATTTTTTTAAAAAATCAACTTTTTATTTTTTTATTATAGTATAAATTTTTAAAAAAATCAACCCTTTTTAAAACCCTTGTGAATTGTAGTATCCCCATTTTTATATATTATAGCATAATTTTTTAAAAAAATCAACTTTTTATTTTTTTATTATAGCATAATTTTTTTAAAAATCAACCCTTTTTAAAACCCTTGTAAATCGTAGTGTTTTCATTTTTATATATTATAGTATAAATTTTTAAAAAAATCAACCCTTTTTAAAACCCTTGAGTTACAAGCAAATCCCTGTTATTATTTTTTGAAGATAAAACCTCAAACCCTAAATTCTTCAACCGTATGTTTATCCTTTTTAATTTTACACTTACATCATTTTCTATATCTGTATTTACTCCAATCTCTTTTACACTGGATAATAATTTTTTAAATTCATCAATTGTTGATAAATCACCAGGATCCTTCAAATCCGGTAACTGTGTTACACATACCTTGAAAAATTGATTATATTTTCGTATAAAATTTTTCATAACCTTTGTACCTGCTTGGTCGCTATCAAAACACAAAACCACCTCTCTTACATTTTTTCTAAGAAGCAACGCAACTTGAGTATCAGAGACCTCGGAACCAAACACAGCAACTACATTTCTTAGACCAAATTGAAATAACTTAAGTACATCAAAAACACCTTCAACCAACCATACAGGTTTATTACTGTTTATCGTATCAATATTAAACAGGTATTTACTTTTCTTAAACTCGGACGGTAACAGATATTTACTTTCTGCTTGATCTGTAATATCTCTTGCAATAAAACCAACACATTTTCTTTCATAAAAAATTGGTATAATTAATCTGTCTTTATATAAACCTCGCTGACAAAACTGTATATTAAATTTTCTTATAACATTCAAATACAAACCTCTGTTCTGTAAATATTGTAACGCTTTTTTACAAGTTTCCACTTCAACCAAACCAGGCAATGTAATTACTTTAACTTCTGCTTTCCTCTCCGAATGTTGTTCTCTTAAATTAGAAAGTTTCTTTTTAATTCGCTGGAAAGATACATCCTCATAACCTTGTATTATCTGCTGTGCGACTGAATCAGAAACATTCTTTAATTTCTTAATCAAAGATACAAGTGTGCCCTTTTCACCACATGTAAAACAATGCCAAACACCTGTTTCTTTATGAATTGCAAACGACGGTGTTTTATCATCGCCATCAAGGTGTAAATATGCAAAAGGACATGAACACATCCAATTATCCGATAATTCTTTTACATTCTCCAGTAACAATACTCGTTCAAGGAAATCTCTACTTAACATTGTATATTCCGTCGTACAACTTTACACAACCTGCTTCTATAAAAACGATCTGTGCAATCCTTGCACCTCTTTCTATCTTCGCCGGTGCGAAAGAACAAAAACTTGCACCAACATAATTTTTAAAACCTGAATCCCACCATCCTGCACTAATAAACACACCAGCTCTATTTAAAGTACTTCTTACATGTAAACGAGCTGCAACACCTTCAGGTAATGAAACAAACTCACAAGCTAGAAACTGGTATGGAACAAAAGGTTTAATATAAAAGAACCCTTTTTCATCGGGAAACTCCTCTATGTATGCAGGAAGCTCTCGTGTATCCCGACCCAAAACAAGGCCTTTAAAAGACTCTTCGGCTACATCAATTCGAAACAAACGGTCTAAACGAACATCAATACTATTAGGTTGAATACATTCTTCAATATAATTTCTTATCCAACCTTTTTCTACTACAACTTGTGGATTAATAATCACCGACTTCTTCTCCTTTTATGGAATATATACATAACCACCATGAATCACAGCCACAGCATCATGTTGATGTATTGATTCACAATGATTAACAACAACTACAAAACCTAAAACACGACTATCATTCTGTAAATCCTTATACAATCGTCTTGCCATGGTTTCAACAAATCTAGGATGTTTATAGCTGTGCTCAGTTACATACTTTTCATCTTCTCTTTTTAATATCGAATACACAGGAGAACTCGCGTGTTTTTCGACCAATTCAATCAAATCCTCAATCCACACAGTATTTTCTTTTCTGTACATCACGGTTATTTTTGCTGTTGATCTCTGATTATGTGCATTATAATCAGAGATCTCTTTACTACACTCACACAAAGACATATATGGTACTTCGACGGTCAATAAATGCTTTACAGCACCATCTACCCTTTCACCCTCAAAACAACATGTATATGTCATATAACCTTCGGTATTTGATACAGGTGCTTTCTTTTTTAACAAATAAGGAAATCGCATTTTCACATAACTAGAGGGAGCTGATAATCTATTACACAAGTCTTGTAACACTCTGTCAATAAAATCTGAACTTATTGATTTATCAATGTAACTATGTAATATTTGTACAATACGGGACATGTGGGTACCTCTGAATGAAGATGTAAGAGTAACGTACGCAGAAACATTAGCAATTGTATGCTGTATTCCTCCACCTTTCATTGAAACTGTATAAGGAAGTAACAATTCCCTTATACCAACCTTGTCAACATTCTTTGAAATATCAGGTTGCCGACTCTGCACGTCCTTCATTTTTTATCTCCTTTTGACTCAATACAACATTTACATTTAACAACCCTTTCTTCTTCAATTCACTTTTTTCAGCTGAAATATGATCTTTTAACCTTCGCTCATCAACACTTGAGTACTCTTGTTTAACAGTAGCTAACACTTCCACATCTGTATAACCTTGTAACAACAATTCTTTTATTCTCTTTGAACGTGATTTTCCTTGTTGTAATATGACTTTCTTTTTCGTCTTAATCTTTTCAGCTTCAGGTTCTTTATATGTCGTCGAAGCTTTTTCCGGGTCATCAATTTGCATTTCTGCCATTTTACTCAACAAATATTCACCTTTTGCATATCTTTCGCGATACCACTTTGAAAAACGACCACTTTGTATACAACTACTACAAACACCTGCTCGTGTATTTTCTGACACTCTCATTTCTTTATTACATATTACACAATTTATCATTTTCATTTTTATCTCCTTTTTTCTTACGTCTCTCAATAGTCATTACAAAAAATCCACTTCCGTCGAATAAAATATACCCTGCCGTTTTTTCTTTTTCTTTTTTTTTTCATTGTTTTCACCTCCAATTACATTTTGTTTTCCTTCTTTCCATCATCGTCATTATACACTACCTGAGATGTAAATAGAAAAAACACAAGCCATATAAAATATATACTTACCGGCCACATCCACGCAGGAATTTCAACTCTAGTTAAAAAATAAAACCACAAAGGAAAACCAAATAAAAACGTCAACACACATGATACAAGTACTCTAGCAAATAAACCTTTCATACATTCTCCTTTTGACTACCATAAACTAACTTATGCTGTTGAATAATCACACGAACAAATATCTTCTTCTGAAAAATCAATGATAAAAGATATTGTATAAAATCTACATCAACCATATTCTGGTTTACTTTCCAACATGGAGTAATAACCAACTGATAAGGAGTAAGAATTCTTTCCATTGTAAAAAACCTATCATAATATTTCTTTATAAACTTAAAATCCTCTAAAATCTCAACAACTCCTTTTATCTGTGTTTTCTCGCCATATCTACTCAAAATTCGACGATGAATATCCCAATCAATTCCAACACCAGTTGAAGGTGTTTTTACATCCACACTTAAAAATGAACAACAATCAAATACATCTTCGTTATAAATCTGTCCCGAAGTTTCAAGTGTAACAAAATATCCCTTGCTTCTAAGCTCATGACAAAGATTTAATATATCAGGTTGTTCAAGCGGCTCACCGCCTGTTATCGTTACTCTTTTCCAAGGATAACTCTCCACTTCTTTAACAATCCAGCTTGTATCCACTAACTGTCCTTGATTAAAATTTACTGCAGTAGGAGTATCACAATTACGACAACCAACAGAACAACCCTGTGTTCTAATAAAAGTCTTTATTATTCCTACTTCTTGACCTTCTCCTTCACATGCTTGAAAAATTGAGTGTATCTTCATTAACACCTCCTATAAATATTATACTAAAAAAGATTGTTATTCTCGTCTTTCAAATGTATGTTTTTCGCCAAAATAATCTGTGTAGTCTGTTTGTTAGTAAGCTTCAATTTACATAAAAAATCATAAAGTAGTTCACAGTCTGAAAAAGATGACAAACCTAGTATATCAACCAACTTTTTTAACTCTTCAAACACATGGAGATCCCATTCTACAAATTCTTGATAATCAAATGGTAAAAACTGTACTTTACAACCAAATTGCCAATTTCTTGAAAATGGTCTTTTTAAAACAATTGACTTGTCTTTTCGACTATCAATAAAAATTGGTGGAAACAAACAGTGTACTGGTTTAAAAGAATGTATGTAACAATAAACATGTCCGTTGTCCATATATGAAAAATGGTTGTATACATTACCAACTTGTCGATAAATCCACCTGTATACTGAAAAGTCACACACATTACCAGACTGACGATAAATCCATACCGGATAAACAACACCGTTTATCTTAAAAACCTCCTCAAATACTCTCTTTCTGTATTCTCCGTCTAAAAATGCCGGTGGATTAAAAAACACCAAATTATATCTATTTGTTGAATAACCAGAACAGCACTTACCACAACATTGACATTTTGCTGATCTAAAAAGCTGTTTAGATATCTGTATGTCTTGTGGTGGTGTATAAATCACCTTTTGTTTACCAAACTCAACTTCCAGTGGTACTGTTGTTAACCGTCCTACCAAATTCATTGCCTTCCAAAACGAACCGTAATCTCGACTCTGTATCACAACACACCTCCACCTTCTATTAACTTTATACCATTTAAGTGCATCTGCTTAATTTCTTCCTCCGTTAATCCACCATCCTCCATCAAACACCTTTCTTGATCAACAATACTACTTATTTCTTTTAAATAAGGAAAATCACTTCCCAGTAATACTCTTCCATGTATCCGATAACTATAACACAATGACTTTATCTTGAACATTAAATATTTCTTTACATATGAACTCTCCAACCATACATTATCTCTCACCAACGCAACAAACTCGGCTTCATTTATTAACAATTTTGAATGATAATATCTTTCCCACAGTTCAACATTAGATGTTTGAGAAGGTCTAAATGACCGAAAACCATATGCTCCTGAATGACCAACAATAAAAATCTTATCTGGATGTCTTAAAGACAATGATAATACCATTTGAGGTCGACTAATATTCTTCAAAGAAGAACTACCTTGTGTGTGTATTAAAACTTTGAAACCAGATGGTAGTTTTCTAAAAAATCTCCCCGCAACACTTGACAATGGACTTATCTTACTTCCACGTACAGGATGTAATTTTACACCCGCATCCCACTCGTATATCTTCTCCTTATAAGTATCTATCCATTGAAAAGGATATATTTTAACTTTTTTTTCTTCGGCTAACTTCAACAAAGATTCAAGTAAATAAACTTCGTTTGGTAAATAGATTACACATGCATGTGTAATCTGTTCTTTTTCAAAAAACGCCATTACATCCTCAGGAGTACTACATGGTTGTGATCTCTTTACTTTACCTTCATAACTATGTCCAAGATGACAATGAGTATCCAGTCTCATACTTCTTATTCCTTTCTTTTTTCAAAAAGAACAAAATAACTGTAACGCTGTTTTCGTTTATTCCACCTTTGAATTATTCTACATGGAATAAAACCTAATGACAACCAAAAACAAATACCTTCATGGTTTCTTAGACTACATAAAAGCATGGCTCGTGAAACATCGGCTTTCGCTAGTAATTCAGTAATAAGAAGACTTCCGAAACCTTTACCCGAATATCTAAAACATTTTTTAATTGCAATCTCATAAATTCTTAACACACCGTCTCGTCTAACACGAAAATGAACAAAACCAATGACATGATCATCAAAGACTCCTACAAACAATCTCTTTTTTTCATATTCCTTTCTTATTATACTTTCACTTGTTAAAACAGATGTTAATTTACCTTCCTTATAAGCTTCGTCTGCAATCTCTTTTATTTGCTTAAAAAACATTTCATTATTAGTTGCAATAACTCGCTTTATTCTTGCATTTACAAACCGTTTCATAACTCTTCCTTTTTTACTTTTTACTTCGCTTCTTACTCTTAGAATTTAAACAACTGTTTTTTGACTTTTTTCGCCGAGTTTCTTTTTGCCAGCATTTATTACAACGTGTATAAATCCACCTACCCAGTAAACGTTGTTTAACATTTACTGTTGTTCCGCACACCTCACAAATTCTACACGACATTTCTTCTGCAAACCATATATAACTTCCAATTACATCATCTTCATAGTCTGTATAAAATCTTAAACCACCATATTTTTCCTTAACTTCAACAGCTACAACTTGTGATAAATTATTCTTATCAATATATTCCTGTATAAGACTACAAAGAGTGTAAATCAAAGCATACCATCCATCGCCACACATAAAACCCCAGCACATAGCTGTCTTCGTGGGTGATTCGTGTCTATCCCTAAATATCTTAGGAAAACTTCTAACCAACTTCATATCCAGTTCTGGTCTCATAGCATCCTCCTCTTTTTTAACTTTTTCTGTGAAATTCGACTTAACTTTAAGCTTTGTCTTTCATACTCTGACAACTCTATTTTACCGAATTCTCTTTCTATCTGGTTCCAAGGTTTATTGTATTCTTCTAATAACTGAACTATATTGTCACAACCGTTTTCTTTTGCTAGGTCTATCGGTGTCTTACCTTCATCATTCTTTGTGTTAGGATTAGCCCCATACTCAAGTAGAAGTTTGGCTGTATTTGGACTGACATAATATGCAGCTTCATGAAGTGGTGTCCAGCCAAAAGCGTCCCTTATATTTACATCAGCTCCGTAGTCAAGTAAAAGTTTAGCTATGCTCGTGTATTCATTGTGTACAACAAAATAAAGTAGCGTACGACCATACTCGTCTCTTCTATCCACCTTTATCCCATAATCGAGTAAAAGTTTGATCATGTCCGTAAGACACCAATACATAGCTGTATGAAGTAGTGTATAACCGTATGGATCCTGTACATTTACATCAACACCTTTATCAAGCAGTTCCTTAATCTTATCTATATTGTTTTTAGCAACCATTTCAAACAATCCTTCTATACTTTCTATCAACTGTGCTCTTTTGTGTCTTTCTATGTTCATTTTGCTCTCCTTGTAATTAATCATTATAACCGCTGTTTTATCAACCGTCTCAAATATTTCAGTGCTTCAGAAGTTGTCTCAAATATAACATCTGACATCTCTAACACAAAAGCATGACGCATTTTACTTTGTTTTGGTAACACCACTACAGAATGAATATTCTTAGCATATGCCCACGCCAGTTCTGCTACACAACCTACAGAAATATCAGTAGCATTTTCCAAATTCAAGAAAAAGACATCAGAATGCTCAACCGACCACTTGTCTCTTCTAACAATTGCATGATTTGTAGCTACAGGATGTTGATAACCCTCGGCTTTCAACTCTAATTCACACCTCAATTCTTTTTTTCCCGTTAAAGGATGTAAAACTTTATACCCCATCTTTCGTAAAACCTTCGCTGTTTTCAAAAAATACCGTGCTGTAGTAGAAAAACTTGTACCCGAAATAGGATGAGCTAAATAAATTCTCATTCTACCTCCTTCTATGTTTTCTTCCGAATAAAAAAGACTTACAAGCACAAACAACATTCATTAAAACTACCTTTCTTTTTTCCAAAAAGAATAAAAACAGACTGATTATGAATTTTTCTCTATTTTTAACTAAACTTTCGATTTTCATACAATATGAACAAACACACTCCCCGTCAACAAGAAACAAGTCAAAGTTTCTTCTTTTACAAATCTGACATCTAGAACAAATCATCTTATCTCCTCATACTTTAACTTTGTATTGATAAATTTGTTTACCAACTGTTTCATAACCCTTCTTTGCATGTACAACCGTAGTAGTTAGTAAAATACCACCACGAGGTTTCATTGTTAATGATACACGCATCCACCGTGGTTCACAAGCCTTTACCAGATCACTAAGAATCTTGTTTGCCATTGTCTCAATAAAAGTTCCATACTGTCTGTAAGCAAATAAATACAGTTTAAGTGACTTTGATTCAACACATCTCTCGTCGGGAACATATTTAATAACAACAGTGTAATAATCAGGTTGAGAAGTAACAGGGCATAGAGCTGTTACTTCATCTGTAACTGCTTTAATTGTATAATTCCTTTCCGGAGCAGGATTTTCAAAAGTTTCAATAATTTCATACATAGGTTCAGTAAACCTGTACTGTGTCTTCTTACCTTGACCTAACAATCTTAAATCATATCTTTTACTCCTTCTCATTTTTACCTCCTTTTAACTTTTTATAACATTCAGCACACAAATAACCCGAAAACTGTGTGTCATAATAATATGTTAATCCCCTACAAAAAATACAATAACCTGATTCACTATCGTTAAATAACACAACCTCTCTAACCTTTTGAAAATCATTATCCAACACATGACAAACAACAACAAACTCATAATATGCTCTTTCAGCACCATGTTTATCAAAATACTTACAAATAAACTTACCAATCTGTTTACCTAGCTCTAATAAAAATTTCCTTTCGTCGTCATTCGTTCTATCCATTGTTTACTCCAGTAGTAAATTTCTTCAGCATTATAATATTATACTGAATACACTCAACTCTGTCGCAAGTTAAATCTGTATCCATAAAAAAGTCAAGCTTTTCTACAATCTTTTCACAAGGTAATCCTCTTTCTGTATACTTAATCCCATGTAAACCATGTACAAAAGCAGAAGATGAATCATTACTTCTAATAAAAGAAAATCCGGCACAATTTAATGTGTAATGTTGCAACTCTACACCGTCAGCTAAACCCAGTAAATGTACTTGTTTTGTTGAACATAATGAAGGAAACTTTTCTCTCAAATGCTCACAAAAATATATACGATTTACTACTCTCTGTAATGTTGATGATTGAAAACAAGGTGCGCCTGGAATCTCACAATCTATATCAAAAGGTACACATAATGTATGAAATTCAAAAGATGTCAAAAGTGCAGAAACATATGCTATCATCTCTCTAAATGATTTACCTTGTACAGTAATAGCAAATCTTAAATGTTTTGGTAAATGACTGTTCGCTATATAATCAAAAAAATCCTCAACTTTTTCTAAACTTCCATGACTTGACCTTAAAACCTCGGGAACAACCATCTCTTGTACCCCTATTTCAAGAGCTGTATCAAGTAACTTCTCCTTCGGATAAGCTACCTCAAGCTCAAAAATACTATTATCTAGCATTACAAAATCACCTTCTTTAATTCTTTCCATATAAAATTTTTTATATTTTTCACTCTGCTCAACAATATGTGGTAAAATCAAATGAAAATCACTTTGCACTGCAAACTTTTCTAGATATTTTACTGGTACAATAAAACCAGTTTTCATTTTTACCTCCTATTAAGAACTCTCTGTTCTCGTTTTTTCTTTAGTTTACCATATCCATTCGTCCTCGACGGGTAAGACTTCCCACGGAAAACTACTCTTTATTTTTTCCATATCCACTCTTGGTTTTTCCCATTCCTCAAAAGAACGAACTATTTTTCTATCCGTTGACAAATAGTAATCCTCAAACTTCCACTCGAAATCAAATTTATGATTCCAAAATGTTTTCAAAACAACAGGTATTCCGAACACCTCCGCACAGACAAGACCATGTAAAGATTCTGAGTATATCCTTTCACAAGACAAAATATCCCTGATAACTTCCTCTATAGGCTTGGAAAGATTTATGACAAATGCATTAAGATTATCTCTCCTTACACTTTCATATGCAAGAACATGTGGAATCAGACCTTCCTTATATCTTTTTTCCACACTGAAATTTTTATATATTTCACATAACAACATTGCGGGATCTGCTGTAAACTCCGGTACATCAAAACCTTTCTTGACTAAAATTTCTCTTGTTTTAGGACCACGGACCATTGCAAATCTTACTCCCTTATCAATATTCTCCAACTGTTCAGGAACAATTACTCCCGCTCCCCAAACAACATCTCCTGGTTTTGCATTACTTATAATACTTCCAACACAAAACAATCTTGGAGAATCTAATCTTCTTACAACCTCTCTATTTGTAATATAACTTACTATAATCGGTGTTAATCTATCACCAAAATTCTCACCTGGATGCCAATACGCTCTTATTTTCATTTTATTTCTTCTACTCTTTCTCTTTCTGGTATTACATATAATGTTTCCCATCCACACTCTTTGCATTTCCAAAGAGAAATCCAACTTCTTACTTTTATCTCTTTTCTTTTAATACTAAAAGATCCACAGTGCTCACACTTACTTATTGTCTTGTTTTTATTTGTCACCTTTACTTTTTTCTTTCTCCTTCTTTTTATTCTCTTTATTTCTACATCACCTTCGCTAAAATAAACAGTAGGATCACTTGTTTCCTTAAACTTATATCTCTTAATTAACCTGTTTAATTTCTTTCTATCAAGTATTTCAGCAATTTGTATTTCACAATAATATAAGCCATTCCTTTCTATAATTTTAAGCAGCATCTTTCCTCTCTTTTATCACTGAAAACTATTGTTCATAAACCTCACACACTACTTAATCTTTACGTTCAAAACCTCAAATACGTCAGCCGTTTTTCCCTCCTTTTTCTCTTTTCTGTTTTCCTTCATACCAAAATGTTATCCATCTATTAGAAACTAAACGAAAAGCTTTCATATTAAATATACTTGACCAAAAACGTCCTTCATCAAAAACTAATGCATCTGTTAACTTTGCATATAAAACACAAGGTATCATTAAAGCTGGTTTTGATACTCTTGTACTTAAACTACAACAAACTTCCTCAATCGTTACACCACTGTCACATATTTCATCAACAATTAAAAACTTTCTATAGTTGTTTATATCACCAAGAAACTGCCACCTGTTCTTTTCTTTTGCAGCAATTATAAGAGGTTTATTAAACTTGTGTGATAAATATACACCCATTATTAAACCACCCCTACTTATACAACAAATACAATCACTATCCTTAATTATATCTTTGAAATACTTTGCAAAACTCCGTAAATCCTTGAAAAACTTTCTTTGGCTTATATACATATTCCCTCCTTAACTATTAGCACATACATATTCAGCATAAGAATCCTTGCTTTCATATACACGTACTTTTACATACTCAATCTTACTTCCTAGTTCTTTAACTTCTCTCGCTATTTTAATTGCAAGTTCTTCGGCGGTAGGATATAACCCGAAATCATTTAAACACCTATGATCATACTGATTTATAATAGATTTTATTGCTGCAAAATCAACTATCATATGTGTTTCATTATCAAGTTCTCCTTCAACTTCAACTACTACTCTAATGTTATGCCCGTGTAAATTTTGACATGGACCATTGTAGTCAGGTAAATAATGTGCAACTGCAATAGTTCTTTCAGTTCTTATCTTCATTCTATCTCCTTTTTATTATCACAAGTAAACATCTCAGAAAACACTTCTTTTGTTTTAACATCAAATTCTCTTAACGCTTCATTCAACTGACCAACCAACTCTCTTTTTAATGCTTGTCTTTGTTTTCTTATGTATCTCTTTAAATGCCATTTACAAACTTTTTCGTATAACCATCTAGAAAATAACTTTTTTATCATTTTTTCCCCCTTTTTCTGTACTTCATTCTAGTTCTTCTAAAACTTCTTCAAATACATCTCCATTCTGTTTCTTTTTCTTGTCCTCATACGAAGCTACTACTCTTCTATAAAACTCTAACATTACACATGATAACACACCTACAATTGTGTTAAAAACAAGATATTTTGAACGCTCAACTTTTAACCCTTCTTTTGCAACAAGTACACAAAGTCTTGTAATAGCATAGTTCAAACCTCCCGAACTACTTACTTTACTTGCTAAACAGTTGATAAAAGGATCAAGCTCTTTTCTCTGTTCTTGAGTTATATAAGGCATACTTTTTCCCTCCCTTCATTCTTAATTGTGAAATTTTACCTACTCTTTTTATATATTATACTGTGTTTTCTTCACCCCATCTTTCAACTACATTTATATCAACTTCCAGAGGCACTTTAATACCTGGAATATTCTGAGTCATTAATTGTCTTACTATCTTAACTACTTCTTCTACTTCTTCATCCGGCGCTTCAAGTATTATACTATCATGTATCTGTAACAAAGGATGTGCTTGATACTTATTCTTTATCAAATACTGGTAAATTTGTATAAGTGCATAGTTTGCAACGTCAACTGCACCACCTTGTACAGGTGCATTAATACCTCGTCTTAATGCAGTAGCAACTACTGTAGTATTGTTACTAAATATCTCAGGTAACCTTCTTTTTCTTCCATACAAGTTAACTACAAATCCTTTCTTTCTTAAACTTTCTCGTAAATCAATCCACCACTTTTTTGCTTTCGGATACATTCGCCAAAAACTTCGTACAAATTCTTCAGCTTTGTTAAAAGGTAAATTATATACCTCTGCCAAAGTTTCAGTCGACATACCATATAATAAACCAAATACAACACCTTTTGCAGTTGTTCTTTCTTCGTCAGTTACTTGTTCATAAGATTTATTTAATACACGTGCTGCAACCACACGGTGTACATCAAATCCTCTTCTTAAATCTTCAAATGCTTTTTCGTCTTTTACATAATTCATGAATATCCTAAATTCCAGCTGTTTGTAATCTGCTTCAATTAATTTCCAACCTTTTTCTGCAATAAATAAATTCTTTATCTCTTTTTCACCGGCGGTATTCTGTAAATTCGGATTTATTGATGATAAACGCCCGGTCTTTGTACCATGAATTAAAAACTCAGTGTGCAATCTCCCAGTTTTTCTGTTGACTCTCTTTGCAATACCAACTACATATGTTTTGTATAACTTTAATACCTTTCTAAATCTTAATACCTTTTGTAATAATTCTTTCTCTTGTTCACTTGTTACTTGCTCTAACAGTTTCTTTAATGTTTTATCGTTTGTAGAAGGTTTACCTGCTGTTGTTTTATCTATCATTGGTAACCCTAGCTTTACATAAAGTAATTCACTGAGTTGCATGGGTGATGCTAAATTGTAATCACCATATGTATCCTTGACCCAATTAATAAGTTCATTGAGTTCACTTTCATAAGCTGTCTTTAATTGCAATAGTAAATCAACATCAACTTTTATACCATACACATGCATATTAGTAAGTACATATGTAAGAGGCATTGTAATATTGTTAAATAACCATGTCAATCCTTCTTCCTCGAGTTGCTTACTAAACATGTTATATAACCTCCAGGTTGCATCAACATCACTACATGTGTAATTTACAAATCTTACATTATCAAGATACCTTAATTGTGTAATATCAACTTCATGTGCATAATCTATTAAATCAGGAAATCTGGTTGCAAGCTTTTTTAAACCATGTTGTCCTTTTGCGTTCTCGTCAAGTAAATGGTGAGCTAACATAGTGTCAAAATAACAACGAAGATTCCAACCCTTACTTACTTTTAGAAATGGTAATTCAAATAATGCATTCTGAATTATAAGCTTTGATGACTCAAGTACTTGCTTTATCTCGCTTTCGAGAACTTGCCATTCATCTTTTTCCCATGTGTTGTCTCTTACGTCAGTAAAAATACAATAAGCTTTTTTCTCTTGGAAACAAAATGCATAACTTAATACTTGATCTTCCCATGGATTTAACCCTGTTGTTTCAATATCAAATGCAAAAACCTGTCTTTCTTTTAATTCTTTTAACAAAGTCTGTACTTCTACAACTGTCTCTAGTGCTACATACTCTCTCTTTGACTGTAATGCAGTAATGTCAGCTTTAAAATAACGAGCTCCTCTTAACATATCTTCAATAAATATACTGTATAAAGTTCTGTCTCTTAATATTGCTGCTGGATGAATTGTTACTAGTATCTTACAACCAAATTCATCACTCTGGAAAAATAAACCTCGCTTTTCCATTACACCACTTACATGGCTCTTGTTTAATAATGAACAATATGCAGCATTACCCATTGCAATTATTAACTTGGGATTCCTTTGTAAAATACTTTTCTTTAATCTCTCTCGGCAACACTTTATTTCTTTTAATGTCGGTGTTTGATTTGAAAACGGATGGCAAATTACTGCGTTTGTAATGTAACATTCTTCTCTCTTAATGCCTACCCTTTCTAATACACTGTTTAATACTTGCCCGGCTGCACCAACAAATGGCTTACCTTCTTTAACTTCTGTTACACCAGGTGCTTCTCCTACAATTATAAGCTTTGCATCCTGAGGACCTTCTCCAAAAACTTGACAATTTCCTTTTAATGTACAGTTATCACAATTCATTTAGTTCTCCTGTTGCTTGGTAAATAAATCTGGCGGTAAAACAGACTTGGTAAAATGTACTCCCAATTCTCTTAACTTAATCTCTAATTCTTTATCGTTAATCTTGTTTTCTTTCTTTTGCTTTAATAACAACCATAATTGCTTATCAAATGTACTTAAAATTCTGTAATCTTTGTTTGTCTCAATACAGGAAATTCTGGCTTTTGAAATATTAAAATATAACTTGTTTTTCTCAAAACCAATAAAATGTCTACCTAGAAATCTTGCTACAATCCCAGTTGTACCTACACCCATAAATGGATCAAATACTACATCTCCTTCGTTGGAACTACATCTAATAAACCTTTCAATAACACCAAAAGGCTTTTGTGCCCGGTGTAATAAAGGACGAGGCTGTGGTGTAATAATTACATCAAACCCCCTACCCGTTTCTAAATATGCAGTTTGACTTACATTCTTTCCATGCTTTGCTTTATTGCCTTTCGTTGCATAAAATATAACATCCCAGGTTGATTTGTACCTGTCTTTACCATAACTTAAACCAGCACTGTATAAATTAGAGTGATGCCAAACTATTAAGTTTTTCAAAGTTAAATTCTGTCGAATCCATCTCTCTACACCATACATGTTCATAGGCGCAAAAAACATATAAAAACTCGCACCTTCTTTCATCTTTATTTTCACTTTCTCTAGCCATTTAAACTGCCACTCATCGTCTTTACCATCCCATTCAATTGCACTTGAATTATACGGAGGATCAGTCACTACCAAATCAACCGACTCATCGGGTGTCGTATCAAGCAAATCTAATGCATCTCCTAAATATAAGTTTACCATATATCTTTTTCTCCTCTGTTAACCGATCTTATATATACGTTCTCTGACCCAAGTACCGACTTGTTATTATACTGAATTTTCCTTCTGTTCTCCCACCTCTTGTATTGAAAATTCTTCAACATGAATTAATGCACGACTTAAATCGGGAGATAAATAAATCAGTTTTCCAACTGGACCGTCTCTAAACTTTACTATTTGAAGTGTTACACGTCCAATGTTTTTATCCTCTGCAGTTTGTTGTAAACCAACCACCATATCAGACTGATGTACAACACCTTTTGCAAACGCCAGGTCTTGAATCTCAAGTATCTCTTTCTCATAAGCCGACATTGCTAATTGTTTAGTAAACCATATAGCTACATTATGTTTACCAGCAATACTTTTAAGACCTCTTGCATTCATTACCATACCTTCTTCTCTACTATACTTTGATGAATATGTCATCATATCAAGATCATCAACTATCACTAGATCTGGTGGTCGACCTTCTTTCGTTTTTACATATTCAATTTCTCTTTGAATTACATCAATACTACAATTCACTGGAATATGATGTATATAAAGACGAGCACCTTGTTCATAATATTTCTTTAACTCTTCTATTCTATATTCCCATCTTTTCTGCTCTCCTTCACTCAAAAACCATGGTTCCTTAAATTTCCTGTACTCAAGTCGAGAAAAACTTGCATCAAATCTAGACATCACTTGTTGTAAAGGCATTTCCTCAACAATATATAAAACACGATAACTGTTAAAAAAAGCTTCTTTAGCAAAAGATAAAACAAGAGTACTTTTTCCTATCATTGTTTTACCAAAAACACATCCTACTTCTCCTTTCCATAAACCTCCCGTCAACTCATCAAGTTTCTCTATTCCTGTTAAAATACCTTTGTATTTCGTAGGATTCTTTCTTTTTTCTTCCAGTAAATTCTTTCTCTCTACAAAACTCTCAATAAATTCACCTCTGTTAACATATGTATGACTTACATTTTCCATGTCAACCAGCACAAGCTTATTAACAAATTGCTTTAATACACTGTAATTACCTTTTTCATATTCTGTAACAAACCTATCAATTTCTTTTAATATCTCACGAGTTTGCCATGTTTCAAATAATCTAGTTTTTAAAAAGTCAAATTCACTCTTATCAACCTTAAAACCTGTAATATAAAGATACACATTACGTAAGTTTTCAATCTCTGCCTCCGTGGCCTTGTATTCCTTCATATACTTCAATACACTTTCAAAAGATAAAAGTGCACCATATTCTTTGAAATGTTTAGTAATCAAACTATATAGAAATTTGTGCTCGGAAGAAGTAAACCATTTTTCTTGTACAACATCAACAGCTGTTATTATTACTGATATGTCTTTCAGAAGCAACGCTAACAATCTTTCTTCTATATACTCTTGATTACCCTTCATACTTTTTCTCCCTGAAACTCCTAAATCTATAATCCTTACCACCCAATTCAATTACTACACACATTTCTGTTAGACGACTTACAATACGATAACCAACAACAATATCCTCAAAACGATACTTCAAATTCTCAAGTGAATAGTTTGATGTTATAATTGTTGTTAAACAAGAACGATATCTAAAATCAATCAAACTTGTAGTCTGCTCCATAACCCATGAAGATTCCTTTTCAACACCAAGGTCATCTAGAACTAAAAGTTCTGCTTTTTCAAAACTCTCTATAATGTTTGCTACATTATTCTGTGCATACTTTTCTCTTTTCAATGCTAGTAAATCTACATAGGAAATATATCGACCTCTTATACCCTTAACCTGTGCAAATTCCTTTATTAACGCAACAGCTAAATGCGTTTTACCAACACCGTTTGGGCCATGAAAATACAGACCTTGTTGACCTTCTTTATATTCTTCAACATATGACTCTAAGAATTTTAGTAATTTCTCGTGTCCTTCAAAATTACTTAATCCTTTATCAATATATCTTGTAGGAATATTAAAATCTTTTTCTGTCCATTTACAACCACACAATTCAAGTCTAAAACCTTCAAGATATTGACTATCAGGAACTTTAATCACACCATTACCATCACATCTTAAACATTTTCTTTCTTTTTTATCCATTCGGGAATCTCTTTGTTTTTTTGTGTCACTATGAATTCTTGTAAAAACTCACGACAAGATATAAGTCCAATTGTTAATACCAAATCTCTAGTTTTCTGTGCTTTTTGAAAACACCACTGTAAATACTTTTTCCATGACAACTCTTCTTTATTCAAGGTCTTTATTAATCTATAAACCTGACTTTTTTCCTTAGCACTGTAACCACCTTGCGCATATATACTATTATACTTTGCCTTATAAAACTGACGAAACAACTGTAAGAACTCACTCACTTGCTTATGTATTTCGTCAACTCCCTTTTTTTGTAACTCCAAAGATGATCGTGTTTTTGTGGTTACCATACTCAAATCTCTTTCTACATCAGTTCTTTGTCCTTGCGTCTCAGAAGAAGACTTAACTGGATTTATGGTAACCATACTCTCAGATTTCTTTGTTGATACATCTACCGGTGTGTTTTGCAACTTTTTTTCAGTTATCTTATCTTCAAGAATACAATCTACTTCTGCAAGTATGTCTTGAAATTCACGAAGTTTCTTACCTAAATCTTTCATAATTCGTCTCAATGAATGCAGCTTCTCTTCCAACAGAACTTTTGAAGAAATTGATATTTGACCTGTTCGCCAATAGTAATAAACCGTACTTTCTGATAACCCTAGAATCCGAGCAACACGATAACTAGTAGGTTCTTCTCCTTTACTCTGTAACTCTTTGACAACTGCTTCTATTCTCTCTTTTAAACTTCCCATTTTTAGTCTTTCTCTGTTTCTATGTTACACCATTTAAAATCATTTCAAAAACTATTATATCGCTAAAACTAATGATTCTCCGTATATTTCTTCCGTATCTTCTTTGTTCTTTTGTTCTCCTTTATACTCGTTGTTGTTAAGAAATAAATATAACAGTTTAAAAACATTGTTGACACATGTCAAATACGTTTCTTCATAACCTGTGTGATAATTTACAACAGGTATACCAACATAAGCTCCAGTGTAATTCGTATAAAAACAAAGTAAACCCATTTGCACCAATGTCCAAGTATTCAAATTTAACCATGGTATTGAATTCTCTGTTGCTATACTTCTAAGTTTCTCTACCAACATTCTGTTAAACATTGCACGCTCATCTCTATCCCTTATCGTAATTTCTCCTCCAGCAAATTCTGTTAAATCATGAAAAACATCAATATCCAGGTCAATCAATACTGGATTTTTATTAGGATAAAAACAACGAAAATACATGTCAATCTGCTTGTATGATAAACAATGTTCTTCTGAAGTTGTAAAAAGTATGTTAACTCGAACTCCGGCTGCTATAAGCTGTTTTACAATTGCTATACCAAGAACATTATCTAACTGTCCAGATACATGCTCTTCAGAAATTGAAAAGTATACTTCTGATACAGGTATTCTATCAACATGTACAAGAATCCAAGGTGCAAATTCATCTGTTCTTACTGATAAACAATATTTATTTATCCCTTTTAGAGCAGGTAATTCTACTAACTCTGTTTTTACATCTTTTCTAATTACAAAATCTTCTTTTAAAAACTTTAAAAATGTATAAATCTCCTTAGCTGATACTGCTTTCCAATTCATATAACCATATAAATCATATGCAAACTGTACTTTATTCATCGTCTTACTCCACCTTCTTAAAAATCTGTTCCAGATTTTCACTGTCTTTAAATAAATCTTCAAAAAGTATCTCCTTTTTTCTTAATATATGTTCTACACGCTCTTCTACTGTGTTTCTTGTTTTCAATATAACTATATTAACCGTTTTCTTTTGTCCTTGTCTGTGTAATCTTGATTCAGCCTGGTCATTAATTGCTGGTGTAAATGAACGTGAAACAAAAACACATACATCGCTCGCTGTTAAATTAAGACCCAAACCACAAGTAGCAATCGTAGCAATAAAAACTTTACAATTACTATCGTTTGTAAACTTATCAACACTCTTTGTTCTTTCTTCCACTGGTGTTGTGCCATCAATTTCAACTACTGTATATCCATCTTTCTTTGCTAACAACTCCAATCTTTTTTTCAACATTTGAGCTGTCTTTACATACCACGTAAAATATACAATTTTATGCTCTTCTTTTAACTCATTGTAAATCTTTTCACATTCATCAAACTTTGATGACTCACAACTCCCTTCTTCGAAATCACATACCTGCAATAACTTTTGTAATCTTGCAGCAAATGTTGTAAATGACGTCGTTTTATCTAATTCACACACACATTCGTCTACTAATTCATTATACTTCTGCTTCTGTTGTAATGTCAAATCTAATAAACGTGTTTCATACACACGATCAGGTAACTCGGTTAAAACCTCATTCTTAGTCCTTCTAAAATAATAACAATACAGATGCTCTTTTAACTCATCAAGATTCTGATAACCAGAAATTATCTTCACCGTTCTTCTAACATGTGGTAACCATTGTTCTTTAAATGTACAGTACCTTTGTACAAACTTACCGTATGAAAACCAGTAACGTTCATCTAAATAATTTAATTGACTCCACAGTTCTTCAACACGATTTAACACTGGTGTTCCTGTTAACAACAATCTATAAGGAGCTTTTATTTCTTTGATTGCTAATGTTTGTTTTGCTTTTCTGTTTTTTATTGCATGACATTCATCAAGTACAACCATGTCAGGTTGCCATTCCTTTATGTATTTGCTTAAAACTCTTATTGCTTCATAGTTTATTATTACAAACGTAGATTTAATGTTCTGTAAAAGTGAAATTCTTTGCTTTTTATTACCATCAACTACTGTAGAATGCAACTTTGTCCACTTTTTTATCTCATGTGCCCAAACACTATATTTAATTGAATTTGGACATACAATTAACACTTTTCTTATATTATGTTTCTCCTTAAGTGCAAGAAATGTTGAAATCGCCATTAATGCTTTACCTAAGCCCATATCGTCAGCCAGTAAAACTTTTTTACCATGAAAAGCAAATAACACACCTGTAACCTGATACTCTCTAAGTAAATGTTTGTTTTTCAAACCTTTTAGTGTTATTCCAAAATCTTCAAGTGTTCTTTTTCCTTCTTTTATATGTACTACATCACGATAAAATCTTTCGTGCTTTTTTAAAAGTTCAATAAATGCCTCGTTTGTTGTAGCGTCGGGAAACACAGTACACAATGTTAATACTGCAGATTCAGGATATACATAACATCTTCTTGTAGCATCATAATAACTCCACATAGGTAAAGTTCTAAGAATGTGTTTAAGGCTTTGATATCCTGGATATAATCTTATAACCGATCCATCATATTCAAGTTTCATCTGTGCACCTTAGTTCACTGTTTAAATAAGTTTTATTTCATAAAGTCTGGTTACTGAAGGTAAGAAACTCCATTTTTCGTTTCCAGGTAATGCATACATAACCAGATATGGAACTTCTGGATAAAGTATACTTACACAATTTTCATTTAACTGCCAAATTATTCCAACCACAGGTCTTCTACATATTTCACCATTGAGAAACAATTCAAGTAACTTCTTCTCATCTATACTATATAAATTATCCAAACTATCTAAATCAAAGGAAAGCTTTGTTGTAAACATAAGATCAGGGTCCAGTACAAGATTTTTTCTTTTATATACTTCTCTTATATCACACACAGGCTCAAGTTTAACAAAAAATCTTCTCTCTTCTTTGAACATCCGTCTAAATCTTTGTTTAATTCTTTTTATAAATTTCACAACAACTCCTTGTCAAACTGTTTCTTCTTGCTTTTTTATATCAAGTTTTTTCCAGAAACCTCTGTACTCATACATACATATATCTTTCTCATCGTTTTCAGTTGGTTTATCATAAAAACAAACATATGATGCATTAATTGTTGGTGCAATACAAAAACCGAATGGTAAATCTATGTTCTCTTTTATTTTCACCTCTCTTTGATCTTCTCTTTTATAATACAGAGTTCTATCTCTGTATGACACATACTCTTTGTATATATTATACTGAACAGAATAAGACTTTACATCAGCTAACTCTATGGTTTCAGTTTCCATTGGTTTAAAATTTTTATCTAGTGTGTATTGTACAATTCTGTCAGAATATGTAAAAACAACAGCTAGCTGGTTTGTATTATGATTATATTCCAATGTATAAAAAGAATAACCTAGATCAATATTACCTTTATCTTGAAGTCTACCATATTCCTCAAATTCATATTCATTATCTTCACTCCGTGTTCCTTTTAACATATACAAACCAGCGAGACACTGTACACCATTGGAATCAACATATGCACTTCTTTCGACCATAAGATAAACTACTGATAAAATATCGTCAAACACAATTGCAGGTTTTTTGCCAGTACAAATTTCATACTTATGAACCAAATCCAGCTGTGTGTTTGTACAAAAACCAAAAATCTTATTACCTTCACCTTGACAAATAAAATGTATATTTAATGTATAATCTTGGAATACTAACGGTTGTGTATACTGTGTTGTATCATCATTAGACGAAATCTGTATATCTTTATAAACATAAGTATTCTCCAACGCTGAAAAACCAACCTCACGTGCAAAAAGTTTACCTTCTTCTGTGTATGCAATAATAAATGTATGACAATCTTTCTTTCGTGTTATACTAATTCCAGGTGTTTCAGCTAATGTTTTGAACCAATACACCGCCCATCTTGGACCTATAAATGGAATACCTATTGAATGTTCGACTATACAAACTGTAGAGTTTTCAGGTAGTGATGCATTTATAATTGGTGAACCCAGTTCACCATCAAGCATAACATAATCACCTGCAGTATACATTCCATAAATTGATGAAGTCATGTTAAAATAAGGAACACCATTAAATGAGTAACGTTCATCACCCCACCATGTGTATTCTCCAGGTACACCTTCCACTGTGCCATCATCTTTTCGTCTTTCACCATAAATACCAATTTCAACCCAAGCATGTGATACTTCCAGTGTTAACTCAGTACCCACAGATAAATCTGTTAACACAATTTCTTCATTATCGTCTGTTTTATAACCTTGACATATAACATTTCCTTTTCCATCATTACTAGAAACTGTAAAACATATCTCCTTACCTTGATACATACAGTATATCTTTTCACCAACAAGTAAATCTGGATAAACATTTTGATTACTTGGAGAAGCATTAAAGGACCCCGAATATAAAGTATAAGCATCTTTAATTTCACAATTTTCACCTATTTCTAAATTAAAAACCAGCGTCTGTCTATCTTGAATTTTATCTTGATAAACCTCGGGTAAATCTTCTAGTAATAACCATTTGTAAAAAACTCGTAATTCTTTATTATCCATATATTGAAGAGTCCAAAATACCAAGCCAAAACCAAAAGAAAAAATTGTACTTCGCCAGGTAGGATAAATTGTTTCTTTGAAATAAGTACCAATATGATGAGTTAATACCCCTTTATAATCATTTACAGGAGATCCCTCTACAAGCCAACCACCTAGATATATTCCCTTGTGTACAACATACTTGTATACAAACGCAGTACAAGGTAACTGGTCGTCTGAAATATGACCCACAGGGTTTTCCATACGACCATCCCACGCAATTTTCCATGTAGAATCTTTCCAGGCCATTTATTTTACTCCAATATCATAGTACCATCTTTATCAACAGTAATCTGCTGCATATTTCTTATTACTGGTCTTATATCATGAACAGTTACATCAACATCTCCAAACTCTCTCCATAAATCAACTACATTAATCGCCTCAAAATCAAGTGGTGTAATAGCTGGACTTAAATTCAATGTAAAAAGTGTATTATTATCTTTTCTTCCATAAACTTTCTCGTAAACAAACTGTGTTATAAACTGCTGATTTTCTTCATCAGGAAACACAGGTAAATTATAAACACCGGTGTAATTCGGCACACCGAAAACCATAAACACGTCTTCTTCATCAAACATCACACGCTCGTCTTCGCGATAATAAGTTTCATACAACACTGTACCACTACCTTCAAAAACTGTACTATTTCCAAATGATACAACTTTATTCCTTCCTCTCATTGTAAAATCAACATCAGTAGGAAAACTTAAGCCTGATATAGATATTCCAGGAATACTGTTACCTGATGTTAAAACACCAAAACAGTCAATAATTTCAATACCCGAAAGTATAATAAAGTTGTGTTTACCTTCATTAACAATAATTTTTACACCATTCCCTAAGTCTTTTGCAATTGGAATATATAAATCTTTATCATAAGACCAAACCTCAAGACCTGAAAAATCAAATAAACTTACTTTTGAATGTGCTGCGTTTATTAATATAGGCAAATCTACAACAGGTTCACCTGTGCTATAACGCACTGTACCCTTAATCTTTCGAAGAGGAACACAATCAAAATCTACACCTGATATATTATTATAACATGTATTTACAACACGAGGAACTCGTGGATAATACAAGTTTGAACTTGATCTAGGATATACATAATACACATCTCTTGGTATTTCATTAAAAGTAAACACACCTTCAATATCTGTTGATACTACATACTCTTCTTCTGAATCTGACTTTGCTATTGCAACTACTTCTATTCCACTTACACCACACTGAGTCCATGCGTCTCTAACACAACCTTTTATCCAATAGTCTAAATCATACGCATTACCTTCTTCTGTCTCTTCATCTATAAGCTCTCCAACAAAGTCCAGACCACTGTGGTTTTCATTAACATCGTTTATCCTATATATTTCTGGTGTATATTCATAACCATATGAACGAGGATATATTGTATAATCACCTGGTAACCGAACATCAACACAGTAATCACCTGTAGAAGTAACACCACTAGTAAACACATAATGTGGAATTTCCTCTACCTTTCCCCAACCATTTATAATACTCGGGGCTTCTTGTATACCATTTTGTGCTACTACTTCTGTTTGAATAGGCAAACCACTTTCATCAACAACTTGACCTGATATATGATAAATTGGATACTCAATACCAGAAATAAATAATATAAAATTCGGATCTTCTAAACTTGTTCTTTTCGTCGCATCATTCTGATCATACTGATAATATTTCAATGCTGTTGTTTCCTTAAACAGATGTACTTGATAAAACTCTTCTGGTTTTTGTAACTCAAACAAAAACACACCGGAAACATCAGTAACTTGTTGCTTTGGTTTTGGTTGATAGACAACACCTCCACTCTCTGTTTCTACTGGTTCATATTCATATTCACCACCTATTGCTTCTACTTTAACTCCTTCAACAGGTAAATCAGAAAACACATCAATAACAACACCAGATATTATCCCTGTGTAACAACTAAAATCTCTATTTATCAAAGATTTATTAGTTATAATATCTCTTCTGTACTCAGGTCTAAAGACATATCCAAAATTATAAGGTCCAGTTAAATTAACTTTTTGCCAATACCAAGTATCCTTCTTTTCATCATGTACCCATGCTTCAATATTCTTTAAAGGTACAACTGTATAATAACCAGGTAACAAGTTTGTCAAATAAAAATCACCATTATTCAATGATTTACTCTCTGCTAACTTACCTTCTCCTTCTTCGGTAAAAACAATTCCATTTACTTTATATCTAGATTGAGAATATAATAGTCTAGAATTAGGAGTTAATACCCAAAAATCAACACCGGATAAAACAGGTTTTCCTGTGTAACCGTCAACAAACCGTCCTTGTATTGAATAAGTATTCTCTCGAAAGAAATTCTGATTTGCAACTACACTTTTATCCAACAACACATGACGTTGTAACGGCTGAAAATAATACTTTGTTGCAGCTCCAGTACTACTCAAAGCTTCAACTAATCCTTCACCATCATAACCATATTTACTCGCAGCATTCTTTATTGCATCAATCAATTCTTCAACGTCACCACCGCTTTCAACATACTCTTTTAACAACAAAATCAATAACGAATCCTCTGCCAATCCTTGAGTTTGCATTAACCACGAAATAATATCATTAATGTTGTACTCAACTTTATTTGCTCTTAAAGTATACTCACCAGGAAGCAAAGATATATCAAAACACCCAGATAAATCAGTTTCTGTAGTATAAAACGGAACTCCACCTTCATATCTTTTTATTCCCTCTTCAGTAAACTCAACTTGCGGTTCTTCAATAAAACCTTCATAAACCGCAATTTCAACACCTTCAATTTCACTACCATCTAAATCATACGCATAACCAGTAATTTTATTTACAGGTACTATAAAATCAAGTCCACTTACATCACTATATACTTCTTGTATATAGAATTCTGGTGTTGAAGGCTGACTACAGTAAATTCGATATAAACCTTCTTCAAGTTCTCTTTCAGTACTATATCCAGAAGTTCCTGTTACTAATACTGTTGAATTTCTAAACTGATCTTCAATTACAACCTGCACAGACTGTGTTAACCCTTTACCATACTGATCATAAATACTACCTGATATCCGATAATATGGTCTACCATAAATAATTACATTTTTAACTCTGTTATCTTGTGTCAAACTGACGTTAACCGATGCTGGAGAAAATACATACCCTCTTTTACCAGCACTAACAGAATATGTATTTAAAGGAATATGTGCAAAAACAGTAATACCCGATACATCTGTTGTTTGTGTGTATTTTTGTGTTTGATCCAGAGTTTTAACGACAACAGGTACATCACAAAGACAACTCAAATCACGTTCATTAAGAACTTGTACATAAATATCACCTAATTCACCAACAGGTTCAAGTTCTTTGGGTATCATAAAATCAACAGTCAAATCTTCTTTTCCTATCGTCATACCTGAACAGTAGTTCAATGGATCAAAGTAAAATAGTTCCTCTGTTTCTTTTATTAATTTCCAACCATCTTGATTATAAAAATACAAAATATCATCAAACTTACTTTCTGCAGGATCAAAATCTTCATCCGCCTCAACAATTTCCTTACCTAATGAAACACTAATGTAACCTGGACCAAACACTTCCGATGTTTCATAATAACCTTTTTCGTCAGTCCTAACATTCAAAAAATCGTCCTTTGTATACAATGATGCAAGAAAAAAATCTTTTTGTTGTGTGGATACAATCTTTTTTGGTATATAAGTTTTACAAAGACTTTTTACTGAAAAAGGCCATGTATCATCAGAATATGCTTTTGGAAGTATACTACTTAATAACTCTACTCCAGATATGTCAAACACTTTAATAAAAGAATCTTGATTACAAAGCTCACATGGTAAACTGTATAAAGTATTAACATTTCGAGTTTTTGCAATAAAATCTTCATAACTCTTTTCAGGATTTACATTAACATAAACACCATCAGCAACTTTGTATTGCAACACATTTTTTGCTTGACCAACAATATACTCATTGACGTCATACCAACTTCCACAAGTTAAACCTTTTAACTGTGGTAAAACTACATATACATCACCGAGTAACAATGAATTTGTAGTATCTATCTTGTTTCCAACAAACACATTAATAATATCCGATGAAGTTAACAAGAATTTCAAAGACGGGCTTTTCTTGACACCTACAACACGAATACGAAGTCTACCAGTTACAGGAGCATACCATACATATTTCCTTGTTGAACCGTCAAGTTGTTCAACAATAGAATACCAAACATCTTTATAACAAAACTCAATTCTAAAATAATCATAATTCTGATCAACTTCCCATGTAATTATAACAGGAGTATCAACAAATACAGATGTTTTTTCTACCTTTGCTTTTATCATTTTTCATTTTACTCTTATATCCTTCCTACTTAGCTGCTCTTTTTTCTATTTTCTGTATTTTTCTATCCAACCTATCCTTGAACCGTAGTAGTTAATCATAATGTAGTATCTGAAAATCACTTGCTAAATAATCATAGAGAGAAAGTATTCTTTTATTCCATCCTCTTCCAAACCTGTCATAACTTCTTAAATCATTATAAAAATCACTTCTCTTTAGTATTGCTATTAACCAAGTATATGTCTCTGCAAAATCTTTATTTCTAAAATATACAAGATAGTCTTGTGCTGACAACTTTAATACTTGTTTTGCTACTCCAATTCCTTGATTAAAGCAACAATCTGCTGCTACTATATCAAGTTTCGAAGGTAAATCATCGCAACCTAAAGCGTTCCAATATAAAGTCCTTGCACTTGATTTTGCTGCTTTTTCTGCTTTATCTTTTTCACCTGAAAAATAAAGTTCTTTTAACTGTTTTACAAGTTGAGGATGATATTTTTCAGTAAAACCATAAATAGTAATTCCAGCTCCATCTCCGATATCACCGGCATGTTCTTTTTCCCAAAAAATCAAAAATTTCCAGAAATAATCAAAATTCTCTTTCATTAATTTTTCCTCCGAAAACAAACATCAAGCATTATCAACAAAATCTATCCACATCATGGACAACTGTAAGTTTTTCCACACGCTCAGTAAACTATTGCTTCAAAAGAAAACTTACCACTCAAACTTTATAGCGTTTATCATTAAACCATCATACTTCTCTGATAAATCATTGATATTCTTAAACTGCAGTGTGTAGCCTACCTCAAAGTGTTTTAAATAAACAAGAGGACTACCCTTAATTTTCTCCAGAAGTTTTTCAACATTGAAAGAAACAGAAAATCCTAGCGACGGATCTGTGGACGCACATAAGCCCATGTAAAGCCAGTCATGTCTGGATTTAAAGATATTCCAGACACCACCGATATGGTTCACCCCGTCATCAATATCATAGATGTATGTCGCTCCTATGCTTTGTGCCATCGTCCAATCAAAAACCTCCTTTATAGGGTTAGGTGCTTCTATATCCGCAGTTGCTCCAATACTACAAAACATCAATACTACAGCTAACACTACAAATATCTTCTTCATACATCCCTCCTTTTTGTTTTTGTTATTGTGTTAAGATTTCACTCAACGAATACAAAGCTCGCTTGACTGCTGAGAAAAACCTGTCTACATAGGGAAGCAAAGCGTCGTCTCTTTTTGTTGGCGTAAGAGTGATAACAGAGGTGATTGCCTTGCTTACCGCCTCAACTACCCCTATTATCATCGCAAAATTTTTCACAATATAGGCCAGAACAGACAAAACTATCTGCCACATTTTATCCTCCTTTGCTTTTTTGTACAACCACCTTCTTATAATCCATTTCTGAAATCTATTCATTTTTCTCACCTTCTTTTTTTCTTTTTGTAAACCACCGCTTACCTGAAGACGACTTATAAGCAACAGCAGTTAATTTTTTCATTATTTCTCTCTGTACTCTTAACTCTTTCAGTATTTCCTCCTGTGTAATTGTTATTGGAAAATATATTATATATCCGTCTTTCTTTGCTCTAAAACAAATGAGATAGTCGTCTTCCGAGACAAACTCAAATCCCAATCTTTTGACTTTTTTTAAGAATTCTTCCCATTTTTTCATTTTATTATCTCCATACATCTCTTGCAAACAATCTTTAATCTATCTGATATCTATCTTAATATCTCTTAATCCTCCCTGATCTTATTCTCCTTGCATTCAAAATATACCTTTCAGCCACCTCAACTGATTCTAATTCAGGATCATCAATATAAGGCTCATATTTTCTTAATCTTGCTTCTGCCTCATCTGGAGTAATACTTTCTAATCTATAAGCCCAAAAGTAATCAGTATCACGTCCCCAGCAATCAATAACCCAAACATTATATTCCCCACTTTCTTTCTCCTCCTCATAATCTGGCTCTTCAACGTCGGTCACAACCCAGAATGGCTGTGGATAAGCCCCAGGATCAACTTCACTAATTATAACAAGATCTCCCTCTTCAAACACATCCTCTATTTTCTCTGCCTTTACTACTCTTTTTCTTCTCATCATTTTCCACCTCCCCTTTCTATTATTTTATCCTGCAGTTTTTCTTTTACCCATTTCCACTTCCTTTCTTTTATTCTGTTTTTGATTATTAAACCTCTTTATACCATTCCTCACTTTTGCTGCTTTCAGATATCCCTTATCACCGCCCAGATCTCCTTTGTATAGTTGTTATATACGAAACAAAACTTTGATTAGCAAGTTCAATAGGAGACAGTTCAAGGCTATCTGGAACCAAGCCTATATAATAGCATCCCCAAGATATAAATTCAGAGCACCAGAACTTCCTAGGATTCGACATCTTTCTAAAAAGATACTTTAAAATTCCAAAATAATCATACCTTACAGCACTCATTTGCGAGAGAAAAAACTTAATCATTTCCTCCTTTCTGTCTTTGGAAACATTTAATTTATAGACATCATACTTGTTTCTCAAACTCAATTCTTCTATAACTATTCCTCCTGGTCTACAGGATAAAACTTGACTATTTCCAATATAAATTCCAACATGGCTATATCTCCCTGAAAAATATGCAATTATCTTAGTAATCCAATTATGAGGATACCAGAATATCAAATCTCCTCTTGTAATAATTTCACAGACATCCTTGCTTCTCCTCATCTTTGCTCCTTTCTTAAAAACTTCTGAAGATATTCGCCTGCTGGGACTTCCTCAATTTCCTCACCATACTTCTCAAAAATCTCATCAATCTTGTCCAGTTCTCTCCTTATAGACTCTGTAACATTAATATTTCTTTCAAGTCTCCCAAGCAGCTCCTCAATCCTGCTAATATGATAACGCAAATCTTCAGAAATTCTCACTTTCGTATCATCTTGAGACCTTACCTTTCTAGCTATAATTCTTTTCATTCTGTCCATTATTCCTCCACATTCATTTCAATGCTTCCTCAAACTTGTTTATAATAAACTCAGATATCTTATTACTGACATCTTTTTTACGCATAAAATTCAAAATATAAACAGCACATTTACCAGGAAATTTATCTGACACATCTATACCCATCTTCTTCATCTCTTTAATTGTCAACTGTCCACTTTCAGAGTTGATATATATACCAAGCAATCCCTTCAACACTTCATAATGTAAAACTCTGTTATCACACAATGCTACTATTTTACTCTTGATTTCGTCCTTGAAAAATCTCAATATAAACTTCTGAAACTTCGTAAGTTCACTCATTCTTTTTAATCTCCTCCACCATTTCGTCTCTTATCTTCATTGCCCTATTAACCCATCCTCTTCCAAATGTATTAAACTTATTAAGCCCCGAATAAGTTCTAACTGTCTCAACAAACATATAATTAATCATATATAACAGCATCAGTTTCTCATCATCTGATTCTAACGCAACAATCTCTCTCAACTCTCCTTTCGTCTTCTCCAAGATTTTAGTAGCTCTACTCCCCAAATTAACATAGTTTATAAAATGGAACACATCTATATACGATGGCAAATCATTACATCCACCTTTATTCCAAAACTTTGTCTTATAAAACTTCTTTGCCTCTTTTAATGCCTCATCCTTTTTACCAGAAGAGTAAAGACTATAAATCCTCTTAAAATCCTCTGGAAAGAATGCACTAGCTATTCCATAAATAGTCTTGCCTCCAGAATCCTTCGGATTATTAGTATATTCTCCTTCCACACCAATGAGCATTTCAAATCCCCAATCAAAATTTCTTTCCATTTTCTCTTATCCCCTTCATTCTTATTACTAATCTTTTCACTTCAAATACTCCATTAATCTTTTGGTGATATCTCTTCCAAAACTCTCTGCTATCTTGATAGGTTCAGCTTTGCCTATCATCCATGCAAGAAAAGTAAAATCATCAGTACCAAATCTTCCATTCCTCAATGCTGGTGGACACTCAACAAAATCCTCATATAATCTGTCAATATCAACATTCTTAAGTCTTGTCCTTAAATCTTCTAACTCCTCTGAACTAGGAAGATGTGCAGAAATAACTTTTTTGATCGGAGTAAAGTGCACAGACTTTACATATATTTCATACCAGACCCTAGACCCAACATCAGGATCTCCTTCATAACATTTATCTACTCCGACACTAATTTCAATATCACCGACATAATTACCACGAGAGTCATACACCTTACCCTCATAACTGCTAGCAAGATCCTCAATATCAGAGTTCTCAATCCTTTCAAAACTTGTATCCTCCAGTTCGATCCTACCAAGTTTGATATCAGGATACTTTTTCTGAATCTCATACAAAGCATCTTCTTCTAAATACGACACATTTCTAGACAATTTTTTCATATATCAACCTCCTTTCCTGACAGGATATGTGACAGTATCAGCCAAAATAATATCACCAAGAAAGTCAAAATAACTTCTTACACACACTATCCTGTCTACTTTCTTCTTTCTGTGTTTTTCTAAGATCTTTCATTATTTCTTTCGTGCGGTATAACTCGTTTATAAACACCTTTTTATTTGTTATCGCACAAAAGGATACAAGTTTGCTAACCATCGTTAGAAATTCTGCTTGTTTTTCTCTTAAATTCATTTGTATTTACCCTCCAGATATTCTTTAATCCACCGAATATCTGCCTTCATATCTGTGATGTTTTGCTCAATGTTTTCTATCCTATCTGTCTTTTTCTCCACTACCTCAATCCTGTTGATTGTTTTTCCTGTATTGTAAGAAAGACAGATAAGATAAACAACCAAAGATAACAACACTCCCCACTCAATTATTCTCCCACCACCATTGCCAAAAAATAACTTTATTTTGTTCACATCAGTCCCTTTTTATTTCAGTTTCTCAAGTTCACTCTTCAGAAGCCCTAAAAAGTCAGCATTCTCTGGTGTTGCTGGAATTATCATAATCAGTTTGTTGAGATATTCAACATATTTATCTTTCCCTACAATGAAAGGGTCAATCTTAGAAAATGCTTGCTTAAGCCAAAACACACTATCTCTCTTGCTACACATCCTCAAATACTCTTCTTGTGCTTCTTTTATCTTTCCTTGTGCTTCTAAACAACATCCTATGCGAAATTGAGCACCAGAAACATACTGTGGATCAGCACCAGATATAGTTGCTACCTTTTTGTATTCTGCAATGGCTTCGTCGTATTTCTTCTGTGATTCTAAATAATATCCTATACGAAATTGAGCATAAGAAATATGATGTGGATGGGCATTAGGTATAGTTTCTACCTTTTTGTATTCTGCAATGGCTTCGTCGTATTTCTTCTGTGATTCTAAACA
>Ga0209409_1000166_pt1 | contig 72532 bp, 56 predicted proteins | sample AD_JPNMR1_MetaG_FD_184424 | JGI IMG/M metagenome (GOLD analysis project Ga0209409, IMG submission 184424) | Active sludge microbial communities of municipal wastewater-treating anaerobic digesters from Japan - AD_JPNMR1_MetaG (SPAdes) (version 2) | ecosystem: Engineered > Bioreactor > Anaerobic... | reverse complement strand
AAATCTTTCTGATATATTCCGGAGTTACAAATTCATTTATGTTCAGCTGATATCTGTGCTTTCCTTCGATGCTTATAAAATGTCTTCCCCACGAAATATTGTTGTCAGAAAGAAAATCATTTAAAATCTCCTTTGCATGCGAATCATCCTTAATATCTTTCACATGAAAATAAACAGTATAACCTCCAACTATAGGTTTAATGTGAGTAAACTCTAATTTTTGACAATAAATAAAATTGCTCAAATTGAGTATAATAACCCAAAATATTAAAAATACTTTTTTCATGTTTTGTAATACATTAAATTCAAAAGTATAAGACAAAAATTTTCACTCTCTGACTTACAAAGATAATTAAAATTTTATAAATAATAGTGTTTTCAAAATTAAATTTTCTTACATTCTACTATTATGTTTCATATTTATCCATATTATTTTAAATAATATATAAAAATTGAAAATATCGAAATTATTATAATATTAGGAAATCTTATTTATTTGAAATTTATTCAAATATTTTAATTTAACAATTCAGTCTTTTCAAATTTGTAATTTTATTTTATCGTAAATCGTTTAGATCTTTAAAAACATAATAATTTTTTGATTAGAATAAATATAAATAATTAAATTTATAACTTTACATAAAAAATATTTATTTATCTTTGTAAAAAAATTAAGAGGCATCAATGAAAAAATTTTATTTAATTCCAGTGATTTTTATAATCAGTGTTAATTATTTACTTGGACAAGGTGTAGCAATCAACTCTACAGGTATAGATCCTCATTCTTCTGCTATGCTTGATGTATCATCAACAAATTCAGGAGTTCTAATTCCACGAATGACAGAATTAGAGAGGAATGGGATATCCTCTCCTGCTACCGGATTGGTGATCTATCAAACCAACAATAATGCCGGATTTTATTATTACGATGGGAGTAATTGGGTAAGATTATCAGTTCAGGGGGAAAGTTTAACCGGAAATGGAACAGCTACTCGAATAGCATTTTGGAATGGTACAAATTCATTAAGTTCGAATGCAAATTTGTACTGGGACAATACAAATTCGAGACTGGGGCTTGGGACAGCAACCCCAACGGCACAATTACATACTACAGGAAGTATTAGGTTCGCAGGAGCTGGAACCCCTTCAGCAGGGCGTGTATTAACATCAGATGCAAGTGGCAATGCTACCTGGCAGGATGGCACAGCACATTCGCATGCAACACTTTCGCAAGGTACCGGAATAGCAACATTCAGTTATAACGGCAGTTCAGCCGCAACAGTGTCATTAACAAATACAGGAGTAACAGCCGGTACTTATGGTAATAGCGGTGCAAATATTCCCAATATCACAGTTGACGCACAGGGAAGGCTAACCGCAGCAAGTAACAGAGCTTTAACTCCCGGAGATATAGGAGCAGCTACATCCGGCCATACGCATGCTAATTTAACATTTAACAATAGTGGTTCCGGAGCTGCCAGCGGCACAGCTTATAATGGTTCTACTGCATATACTATTTCTTACAACACCATTGGTGCAGTTGGAGGTAGTGGAGCGGCTACACGTGTAGCATTTTGGGATGGGACAAATACTTTAAGTTCGAATGCAAATTTGTACTGGGACAATACTAATTCAAGACTGGGAGTTGGGACAACAACTCCATCTCAATCTTTACATGTACAAGGTAATGCCAGAGTAACCGGAGCTTACTATGACAGTAACAATTTATCTGGAACCACAGGACAAGTACTAAGTAGCACCGGAACAGGAACTGTTTGGACAAAAGCTCATACTGTTCAATCTGCAACTGCTTCAGTTACAGAGGGTAATTGGTACAGAATAGCATCTAATTCAGGAAATAGGGCTGATGCTACGTTTACTCTACGAGACCAAATTTCTGCTGGAGGTCATAGCACATTAAGATTTCATGCAGGGATAAATTATGGTGATGCCGGAGGAATAAGTTTTACTTTAATTTCTCATTCCCAATATAGTACGCCTACATTTACGAAAGTTAGAATTATACGTAACAACACTTATGATGGAGCTTATTTAGAGGTATATTGTGCAAGGAGTGGAACTGTTTCTTATGATATTTTTGACAATTATCAGGCTAATGGTTGGACTCCTGAAAACTGGACAGCAGGAAGCATACCAACAGGATGGACAGCGCATGAATATGAAGTTGCAAGGTTATTTGCTGTTGGAGGTTCAGATGATATTTTGTCTTTAACGCGTACAGGCAATTTTGGATTAGGAGTCGAAAATCCTTCTGTAAGACTTGATGTAAGCGGACAAACTAAGTTAGTAAATTCTACATCTCCAACTCTTTATATTCAAAATGATGCAAATAGTTTTGCTAACCATGCATTGAGAGTAAACAGTCAAGCAAGCGATAGAGCATTTATTGCAAGCAATGGAGGTGCTTATTTCGCTCAAAATGTTGGGATTGGAAATTCTTCTCCCGGACAAATGTTGGATGTTAATGGTAGAATTAGAATAGTAAGTTCTCAATCTGAACTTTATCAAGACGCAAATAGATTAAAGATTCGTAGTGAGAATACTGACGGAGTGGCTGAATTTGCATCTTATGGATTATATTTACCTAGAACAGGACAAACTTACAATTTGTATCTGGCCGGCAAGTTAAAAGTTGGACATGATGAGAGCGGATGGATTGATATAAATGATGCAAATACACGACTTCTCAAGGGTAGTAGCAATGCTTTAAGAATGCAAACAAACAGTGGGTATGTTGAATTAGGTCCTCAAAATACCAGCTATTCTCACTTTACAACAGATCGTCCGAGATTTTATTTCAATAAAGGAATTACTGTTGATGAAGGTTTAATTGGAAGCTATGATGAAAATTTACAATTTCAGACAAGCGGAACTACACGTATTTGGGTTTTAAATACTAATGGTTATGTGGGTATAAATAATGCTGCTCCAGGAGAAATTTTGGATGTTACGGGTAATATTCGCGCTAGCGGAATTGCTTATTGGGGAAATGCTGGTGTGAGAACAGAAACGAGAGATAATGCTGGTTTGCAGGGAGATGCCGGAGCACGTAGTGGATTTTTCGAAACTTCTGCGCCTTCGCCTGCAGCAAATTGGCCTTCAGGTGCATCGAGCTGGTGGCATTTACTGGATGTCAGACATAGCAATAATTCAAACAATTATGCTATGCAGTTTGCAGGTAGCTTTTTCGATCAGAGATTATTTTTTAGGAAAACAAATAATAATCCAGCACAACCATGGTCAGAGATTGTTACAACTAATACGCTGAACCAAAATTCAGTTTGGGCATTAATGGGGGATTTTGCCTATAGTCCTGATGATATTAGTGGCGCAACGGTTTTAAGTGGTGATGATGTTACTGCTAATTATACAATGCCGTTTTCTTTGATAATTGATGGAGTTTCTTACGATACAATAACTATAAGTACTAATGGTTGGATATCTTTTGGAAATCCAGGAAGCTCATATTATAATAATACTTCATTGCCAAGCGCATCATTTTCTGCACCAACAATTTTTCCATATTGGGATGATTTAGTAACAAATGGAAACAATATTAGATATTTTACAACAGGAACTGCCCCTAATCGTGCCGTTGTAATTGATTTTGAATGTCGAACTTATTCAGGTAACTACAATGTTAGATTTCAGGTAACTATTCATGAAGGTTCAGGTTTAATAAATGTTCAATATCGAGATGAAATGCATCATTCAGCTAATGGACAATCCGCTACTATAGGGTTTCAGTTAGCTGGAGGTGGTAGTGCAAAAGCTTATCCTATAATTTACAACGGGAAGATTCTTGACGATAACAGAGATAATTCAATGGGTTGGTCAATAGCTCCTGTAAGATAATATTACATTTATTTTAAGATCTATGAAAAAAATATTCTTGTTTATCTTGTTTTATTATATTTATATCTTATCGTTTTGTCAAATAAAAATTGTTGATTTAAAAGCTAATGACACAATAATTGTAGATAATTCGTTTTTAGAAAATTTACAAATTTTAAATCCCGGATTTTTCTATTCTGATAATTCTGAAATTTTTAAAAAAAATTTGACTAAGAGTTTTTTTGATCAAATAGTTTTAACTGAAGATAGTATTGTAAATGAATTATTGAATGATAATGTCATTAAAAAAAAATATGAAATTTATATGAAGATGGCTCATTATAAGTTTTGGCATCTAATTTTATCCCGACAAAATATAGAATCTATTCGTAATAGTATTTCTGAACAGGATGTTTTTGATTATTATGTTAGAAATAAAGAAAAGTTTTCAATCCCCTGTAAATATACTTTTTGGCAATTATGGATTACTGATCCAAACGTAAGAGACCGAGCTTTGGAATTATTTAAAAAAATGACAAGACAAAAATTAGATTCAAAAGATTTTGTGCCGAAAAATTCCGAACCAGGATATGCCATAAATATTGAATTTAATCTTGAAATTGACAAGGGTAATGATCTCTATAATATTCTAATAGATGCTCAATTAAATAAAATAACAGGGCCAATACAATTAAAAAATAATCGAGAAATTTATGTTTTTCTTGTCGAAAAATCTGGCTGCGGATATAGAAGTTTTGATGAAGTAAAAGAAATATGTCGTACAGAATTATCTAATAAACTTTTTAAAGAGTATGATGACTCTATTCAGAGTGAGATTAATAAAAGATTTATTATCAAAGGATTACAGATAAATGAAAAGTATTAAATCCAGAGGTTTAGTAAAGTTCGTCATTATGTTAAAAGAAAAAGTTTTTAGATTATTTTTGGTTATTGTTTTTCACGATTGCTTCGATGAATAAAATTTAATTAACAAATTTTGAATTAGGTTTCAAAAAAAAACAATAAATTAAAGGAAAACATGGAAAATAAACCGAGAATATGTATAATTATAAAAATACTTACAAAAATATAAATTAAGACTGTCTATACTATAATTTTTTTTTTAAATAAAAAAAAGCAACTTTTTTTATTAAATATCGTATTAATTATATGTTAACAAGGCAAATACTATCATAATGAGAACAAAATCAAATTTAATATTGATTTTATTTGTTATATTATGTCAATTCATTTATGGGCAAATAGAACAAATCGAAACTAAAAAGAAAACTGCAGTAATTGATAATTTAATTATTAACGAATCTTTTGAAAGGATTCCGTTATTAAAGATTTTTGATGCAGAAAGTGATATTCCATTAGAAGAAACGGTTGCTGTAGAATCTTTTTTAGAAGATTTAGATATTAAACATAGGCACTTTGAATACATTCCTAAAGGCTATGCTTTTGGATATGATAACAGCATTAAAGCTGATGGAGAAGCAAAGGCTACTCCTGCAAATGATTTAATTTGTAATTCATTTAATTTACAGTTAAATGGTTCGTGTTTGGTAAACAATACTCTTGTTCAGGCTGGAAGTGATTATTTTGGAGGATGTATAGCAAATGGTTCTCCTTCAGTATTTTATTCATTTTCACCAACGGGGACAAATAACATGATAACCATAACTATGAGTAATTTTGATAATTACGGCAGACAATTGTATTTTATGTTGTTAAGAGGTTCTTGTCTTTCTCCAGAGATTGTTTCAGCATATTGCACAACTACACCATACTCTTCATCCGGAACAGTTCAACAAATTTATTATAATCTCGAAGCAGGAATAACATATTATGTTATGATTGCCTCACAGCCTGGTGTTGGAAACCAATTTAATTTTGACATTTGTGGATTACAGGGAATAGCTCCACCCTTAATTATAGGTCCTGAGCAAGATTGTACAGGAGCTATACCAGTTTGTGATTATCTTTATGTTCAAGAAAATTCTTATACAGGTATAGGAAATACATCAGATTTAATTTATGGTACAACCTGTTTAATAGGAGGAGAGTCTAATTCCGTGTGATATGTTTTTACTCCACAAATAAGTGGTGATTTGGCTTTTACAATATACACCAATAATGATTATGATTGGGCTTTATATAACTTGACAGATATTGGCGGATGTCAAAATGTACCGGGTTCTACTCCAGTATTATGTAATTATTCCGGAACACCTGGAAATACAGGTACAACTTTACCAGTCAATGCAACAATTCCTCGCAGTGTGAATCATTTAGGTTCTCCTTTTATGCCTGGAATACCTGTAAATGAAGGAGTTACTTATGCTCTTTTGGTAAATAATTATAGTGCTGATGCAAATGGTTATACACTCGAATTCAATATCACTCCCGGTTCTGCTTCTATTGCAGATAATCCCCCATTGACAGGAGCATATCCAGAATTGACAAATGCATATCAATCTTGTATAGATAACAACATTATAGTTAATTTAAGCGAAAATATAAATTGTTTAAGTATCGGACAAGGTGGGTTTTCCTTAACTAACACTACAACAAGTACTAATTTTACCAGTGCAATGATAGCTTTTCAAGGAGGAAATTGCTCTTCATCAGAACTTACTAACTCATTGATAATTTCGCATAACGGATCACTAACAACAGGAACATACAAACTTGAGGTTACATCATCAAATACTATTGTGGATAAATGCGGAAATCCTATCCAGCCTGGAGGTTTTGTTGAATTTAATTATCTTGCTCCATTAATTATTACAGCAGATAAAACTATTATTTGTGGTGGCGAAACAGTTACACTCGACGCAGATGGTGCTGATGGATTAGTTACTTATACTTTAAATCCGGGAGGATTGATAAATTCTTCCGATGGAATTTTCCCCAATTTATCTCCTTCAATTACTACAACATATAATGTTAGTGCAATTTATGGAGGCTGCACTAAAACAGCAAATATTACAATAACTGTTGAAGGCAATATAATAGTTAGTGTTAATCCTTCAAATAAATCTGTTTGTGATTTTTCATCACCTGTTCTTATAAACGCAAGTACAACAATCAATGGTGAAGCCTGTTCTAATTGTATTTATAACTGGTCAAACGGGGCAAATACTCAAAGTATTAATGTCACAGAACCAGGAATTTACACTGTATCTGTTGTAACTGAAAATGGTTGCGTAGCATACAATATTGCAACAAGTAATATTTATCTTGCAGGTGGAGGAACAGGCGGAAACAGTTGTGATGTATTTTATGTGTCTCCCGAAGGTGGAGGAGACGGATTACTTAAAGAATCTCCTACTACTCTTGCTGATGCTATAGAAAAAGCTAGATGTACCCAAACCATAATAAAAATGATGGTTGGGATTTATAATCTAAATGATTTTCAGGCTGTACCAAGTTTTGTTACAATAGAAGGTGGTTACAGCTCAGATTTTCTAACAAAAACAAGTGATTTATCCCGAGGTAATAATACATCAACAATTCGCAGACAACCATGGCCAGATACCGGATATCCTGCAGATTGTTCCACATTCAGGGTAGAAGACGGAGCCGAAAAATTACTATACAGAATTTGAGAATTGAAATGCCCGGTTCAGCTTATATTGAATTGAATGAAGCAGGAAGTGATCTTACTAATTATGCTATAAAACTTGGAAGTGGTTGCAAAGATTACAATATAACGAGGTGTTACATTGATGCCGGAAAAGGTGCTCCACCAGCCCCATAGTTTTTAATGTTTAAAATTTTTGAAATATGAGAGAACAAATTACAAATATAAATACAAAAATCATGAGAGCTTTGAGTTTTTGCCTTTTTTTCAGCTTTATCGTTTTAGGTTTAAATTCTCAGCCTATCACTGTGGTTTATGATTCGGGAGGTACATATAATTGGGTTTGTCCTGCAGGTGTCACATTTATTGATATAGAACTTTGGGGAGCAGGAGGAGGTGGCGCTGGTTCGGTTAATACTAACAATAACGCTGGAGGAGGAGGAGGAGGAGGGGCATATGCTAAAAGAAATAAAATTCCTGTAACACCGGGAGAATCGTATCAAATTATTGTTGGCAATGGAAGATCAGCAGGTGGGGGTGCTTCAAATGGAGTTAAAGGTGGAGATTCAAAGGCAACATTTGGATCAATAGTAATTATTGCCGGTGGTGGGAATGGTGGAACTACTGGAGGTAGTGGTGCAGGAGGTAAAGGTGGTTCTGCATCCGGCGGTCATATAAATTATTCAGGTGGTAATGGTGCAGCTGGTTTAAATGGTAGTTATGGTGGAGGTGGAGGAGGTGGTGCTGGCTCAACAGGGCAAGGACAAAATGCTACAAATGGTACCGGAGGTGCCGCAACATCATTGTATGGTGGTTCTGGTGGTAATGGTGGAGCTACTGGTGGTGCAGGTGAAAATTTTGGAGGAGGTGGTGGAGGGGGATACGGAAAAAACAAACCTGGTGGTGCAGGGGCTCGTGGTAGAGTAGCAATTTTTTATTCACTTCCACAAATAACTCAAAATCCAAGCAATCAGAATATTTGTATTAATTCCAGTGCAGATTTTAAAATTGTTGCCACTGGTACAGGAACTCTTACATATCAATGGAAATATCAGGGAGAAAATGTTACAAATGGAGTACCTGCAGGAGCAATATACAGTGGTGCTAATACGCCAGTATTAACTATAAGTGGTAATATTTCAACAGGAAACTATTCAGGGTATTATTGTGTAGTTTCAAATGAATATGGTTTTGTAATTTCTACATTAGCAGATTTAATTGTTGGGACAAATTTATCTCCAAATCCACCTTATAATTTAAGCGTTTATCCTGCCATAGCTTGTTCGGGAACAGAAAGAACATTGAGTGCTGAATCATCAACAGGTGTTATACAATGGTATTCAAGTACATGCAGTGGAATCATGGTAGCTGATAATATTTATCCAACACAAACATCTGTATATTTTGCAAAAGTTTATGATTCATCAACCGGTTGTTATAGTTCTTGCTCAGAACTGACGGTTAATGTTTATGATAATATTGAAATTATCAGTCAGCCTCAATCTACTTATTCTTGTGCTGGTGTTCCTGTAATTTTTTCTGTAATAGGAGCAGGTTCAGGAATAACGTATAAATGGCAAGTAAACCAGGGAAGTGGTTTTTCGGATATTACAAATGGAGGTGTTTATAGTGGGGCTCAAAGTTCTAATCTAACAATTTCTGATCCATCAGGTATGGATTCTTATCTTTTTAGATGTGTAATTTCAGGGACATGTAATTCTGTAATATCAAATGAAGCAACACTTTATGTATTATCCTCAGGACTTAGTGGAACAAAAACTGTTGGTACAGGAGGCGATTATCCAACATTAAAATCTGCCTTTGATGCAATAAATGCAAACGGATTATCAGGAGATCTTTACCTTTCGGTCATTTCTGATATTAATGAAACTTCGGAGTCAATTTTAAATCAGTGGGTTGATTGTTCTGGTAACTCAGGTTATAAAGTTACAATATATCCTAGTGGTGGGGTACGTACAATTTCTGGTAATTTCGGAGATTATCTAGTTACATTAAATGGGGCTGATTACGTTACTATTGATGGAAGAATAGATCTCACTGGAAATCCCAATAGCTTAATTTTTACTAATACAAATGTTAACGGTACTCCGCTTAGATTAATCAATGATGCCTGTTATAATACAATAAAATATGCTACATTCAGAGGAGCTTTGTTTGGAATTTTTGTTGGAGGTGCAAGTAATACAGGAAATGATTTTAATGTTATTGAGTATTGTGATATAAGAGAATCGCTTCCTACACTCTATATTGGTATTTTAGCATCAGGAACTGAAGGAAAAGAAAATAATGACAATATCATCATAAATTGTAATATATATAATTTTTATGATGCATCTTATATTTGTAGAGGAATTCAAATACAATCTGGTAATACTAGATGGAAGATAATTGGAAACAGCTTATTTCAAACAACAAATCGTACAGACGCAGCGTTTTGGGGAATTGCAATTATCAATACATCAGGTGGAGAATTTATTATAGAAGGGAATTATATTGGAGGGCAGGAACCTCAGTGTGGAGGCAATAAAATGACCTATTCAAGCTCAAGTTATGGAATTACTTTTGAAGGCATTATAATGCAAGTAAGTTCTACAGGGGTTTCTGTTGTTAAAAATAATGTTATAAGAAATATAAGTTTTACATCTTTACCCGTAACTTCTTACTCACAATTAGCAATTTTTACACCAATAGATATTTACGGGGGACGTGTGGATGTTATTGAAAATACTATTGGGGATGAATCAACAGGTTCAATAAATGTTACTGTTAATGTTTATTCAACAAAAACTGCCTGGAATAATGGAATATATCATGCAGGCGAAGGAAATATTATTGGTAATAGAATAGGCTCTATAAGTTTTGCAGGAACCATAAATTATCAATGTGGTTTTAATGCAATAGAATATGTTGGAACAACAATAACAGATCAAATAATTGCCAATAACATAATAGGTCATGAAATTACTGCTAATAGTATTAGTTTTGCATCAGGTTCAACACCTGCCATGACTATGGGGGGTATTTATTTCGGAACTTCAGGAAATTTTCTTACCTCTGTAACAAATAATACTATTGCAAACATAAATATTGGAACAAGTTCTACATCGTGTTTTTTTATAGCTTTAAATAATCAAGCAACAGCTGGATCACAAAATGTTTATGGAAATCAAATATACAATATAAAAACTGCTTCAGCAACAATAGGGTCGTTTTCAACCCCTACAGATTTTCCTGCTTTTGTTGCTATTCGTACAAATAATAATTCCTCAAATTCCAATATTTACATAAGAAACAATTCAATTTATAACATTTTATCAACTAATAGTTCAGCATCATATAAACTGTTTGGAATTTTTGCCGACTTTGCAACTACCGGAAATCACTTAATAGATAGAAATTTTATCCATTCTATTTCAGCTTCAAATACATCAAATACTGTTTGGATTGAAGGTATTTGGGTGAAATCCGGAACTGTTTCTGTCGTAAATAATATGATTAGACTTGGAATAGACGGTATAAATACCAATAATTTCATTGCTGGAATTGAAATGCAAACTACATCAGATAATAATACATTCTTTAATTCTATATTTATAGGTGGTACATCTACCGGGACTCAATCAACCTTTGGATTTCTAAGAAGTGCTACAACCGGAAATTCAAATATAAGAAATAATATTTTTGTAAATGCCAGAAGTGGTGGCGGAGCTATTCATTACTCATACTATTCAAGTAGTATTTCTGGACTAATAAGTAACTATAATATTTATTCAAATAATTCCGGAGGAGTTAATGCTTATTTGAATGGAGCAAATAGAACTACAATTGGGCAAATTCAAACTGCAACCGGTCAAGACCAAAATTCTCTGGTTGTAATCCCTCAATTTGTTAATCCTACAGGAACTGGTTCTGATTGTGATCTTCATATACAATTAACATCCCCGGCAATAGGAGCAGAATTGAGTGGTACAGGTATTACAGTTGATTACGACAATCAGGCAAGAGATATTCCCCCTTGCATTGGAGCAGATGAAAATGTAATACCTCCTCATGCAACTAATGTTTATGGGATTTACTCTCCTGACGGAATAAATGGAAATATAACAGATTGTGAAATAATATCAGAAGGGGGTGCCCCGGGAGGAATTGGTTATAATGTTGCTGCTCCCAACGAAGAATTCTATGCAAATGTTTATGTAAGCACTTACCCTATAATTACGGTAAGCAATGTATCTTGTACAAACAGCGATATTATTTATACCACAGATTCTCCTTCTGCTAGTTGGTTGCTTGGAAATGGAGCAAATCCGAACTCTTCAACTGATAATCCTGTGTTGGTTCAATATGAATCTGTGGGTGAAAAAACTATAATTGAAAGTGTTAAAGTTTACACTAACTTTCTAAATATAACAATGGAAGCCCCAGATCCCGGAGTTATACTTGGAGCTCCTACAGGCACCGGATGCCCTACAACCTATACATACGCCAGTTCTGTTGCTGGGAGTGCAGGTTATTCTTATGAATGGAATGTTTATCCACCTTCAGGTACTCAGGCTATTGTTCATAATCAAAATAGTCCAGTTTCAGACATTACATTTATAAATCAGACTTATGTAGATCAAGTATTTTTAGTTACTCTTGATATTGAAACAGAATGCTGCGGAAAACTTCGGAGAGTAGAAAGATATATAACTATTTATCCGGGGCCCGATTTGCCTGTAGTTGATGGTGGTCCATTTAACATTTGCACCGGAGGAGCACAAGAGATTTCTTTGTTATCTCCTAATCCCGAATATTCTTATGAATGGTTTGACGCTGCAGTTGAAGGAAATCAAATTGCTTCCGGAACATCAAATGTTTTTAATAACATGCCAACCGGGGATAACTATTATTACGTTCAATCCACTAATAGTTTTGGTTGCTCAAGTCCAAGAGTTGAAATTCAAATCATCGGTATAGATGCAGATCCTCCGGTTGTTTCTAATGCTTCTACTTGTGGAGAAAATGACGTAACTCTGAGTATAGATTCTCCGGAACCTGGTTATGTTTACATCTGGCGAGAAGGCAGTTGCAATGGGACTGTGCTTCAAAGTGGATATTCTCCATTCTTTACATATAATATTTCAGAAACAACCACATTTTATGTATCAGCAGTACCTCCGGGTTGTGATACAAGTGCCTGCAGTACCCCTACCGTGACTTATTATTTACCTTCGGAAACAATAGTCTGGGAAGGAGATGATATTGACAACCCAAATGATTGGTTTACTGCTGAAAACTGGTTAAACGGATGTATTCCTACCTGTGCTACAGATGTATTAATTCCTGGAACTGTTAGTAACTTCCCTGTAATAGATTTCCATCCGTTTATGAATTCTGAAACAAAAAATATAACAATAGAATCAGGTTCATCTCTAACTTTTGTTGATAATAAGGCGACATTATATGTATGTGGAGATTTTAATCATGCCGGTAATTTAATAACAAATGATCTTGGAACAATAGAATTCAGAGGAAATTCTGTTCAAACTTACATTAATAATGGAGGTAATGGTAGTTTTAATAATGTTAAAATAAATAATACAAGTGTAGGTATTTCTTTATTGGGTGGGGATTTCAATATCGGGTCTAAAGGAAATTTGATTTTTGTTGATGGTGCAATAATAACAGGAAGCAATAAAGTCGTTGTTCAAAACTCAAATTCCACCGCAATTACCGGTTACAATAAAAACAGTTACATTATAGGCAATTTACGCAGGTATATAAATGAATCAGTAGTATTGTATGCATTTCCTGTTGGAACATCTGACAGATATGCTCTAGCTGAATTATATAACAACAGTTTAAGTGGGGTTACATATCTTGATGCGAAATTTACTTCAAGTTTCACAAGTATTGGTGATTTAGATCCAGCAAAGGCTTTTGATGGAGAAACCAGATATAATTATATTTCTCCTGAAGGTATCTGGCAAATAAATCCAAACCAGACTCCCGGCAGTGGGTCTTATGATATTAAGCTTTGGTTTAATGACGGTGGCTATGGTACATTCGCAAATTTATCAGATGGAAAATTCGCCCCATTAAAACGACCCACGGGTTCAACTTCAGCAGAAGATTGGTCGGCAGAAGGGGGTACACATGTTCCTACTACTGTGGTTTCAGGTTATGCCCATAGAACAGGATGGACAAGTTTTTCGGATTATGGGGTGGGATATGAATTTAATCCACTACCAGTTGAATTATTGAAATTTGAAGCCATTTGCGATAATAATGAAATCCTTATTTACTGGTCAACTGCCTCCGAAGTTAATAACCATTATTTTGTGTTGGAGTATTCTTTCGATTTGAAAAAATTCACCGAAATAACACGTATTTATGGGACAGAATCCTCGAATACAGTTAATCAATATTCATATAAATATACTTTAAATTCTAATAAAAAGATTTACTTGAGACTGAAACAAATTGATTACAACAACAAAACTAACATTCTTGGTATTATAAATGTTTTATGTGACGATAATTATGATAATCCCGGAATTTACCTGTATCCCAATCCTTTCCATAGTGAAATATATATTTTAGCTGAGAATATTAGAGAAGATATTTTATTCCTTGAATTATATGATGGAATTGGAAAATTGATATTAAGTAAGTCTTACAAAATAGAGGATAGGAAGTTGGGAACATATTTGAATCTTGAATTTTTACCTCCGTCGGTTTACCATTTAAAAATTTTCGGCAGAAGATTTGTTCATAACGAAAAACTTATTAAAAAGTAGCTTGTAATTTTTAATGGATTTATTGATTTAATTCTGCAGATTTATGATTTATATAAATATAAAATGAATTTAAATTATATAATATAATATAATATATTATTTATTAAACTTTCCTAAAAGTTATTTTTCTATAATTTGACCTTTATCATGATAAACCAAGAAAATATGAAATCTTGATTCTACAAAATGCTTTTACCTACATAAAAAAATCTAACAAATATATAAAATAAGTTTTAAATAAAAAATCATTTGTATAAAATAAAAGTATAATTAAATATGTTATAATGTATTTAAATAACATGAAATATAAAAACAATTAAATAAAATAAATTAAAATAAATTTTAGAAAGTAAGATACATGAAAATAATATATTAAACTATTATTATTTTGATTAAAATATTTCTTTAAGTAAAAAAAAAAATTTAATCGTGAAAAATACATAATTAATAAAAAATACTGTATATTTGTAAAAAATTGAGAGAAATGAAAAATGTTGTAATTCTAATTAATTTTGTTGTAGTTTTGTCAACTTTTAAAGTTTTTTCGCAGGGAGTAGCGATTAATACTACTGAAGCAAATCCGCATCCCTCTGCTATTCTGGATGTAACATCAACAAATTCCGGGGTTTTAATACCGCGAATGACACAGGCTCAACGTAATGCCATTAGTACTCCTGCCGATGGATTATTGATATTCCAAACTGATAATACTTCGGGATTTTATTATTATGAAAATGGTTCTTGGCATTGGTTATTTTCGGGGAATGTACCAAGCGTTCCCGGGAACGTTGAGCATTGGGTAAGACCATCTTCAGCAAATTTTATCCACCCCGAGCATAATGCAAATATTCGGGTTCATGATGCAAATCAAACTTATGGTTTGTACTATGATGGCAGTACAAATCAATATGGAGTTTTTTCGCAAACCAGTTCTGCTACCAGCCCAACTGCTGCTGTAGTTGGTTTTTCTAATGTATCTGGAAATCAAACTTATGGATATTTGGGGTTTAATGGAACTTATACCGCTCCAACTTCAGGATTTGGATCAGTTTATGGTTCTGGGGTATATGGTATAGTGGATGATCCCGGACGAACTGCCGGCTTTTTTCGATCTACAGGAAATGCTGAATATGCTGCTTTAATTTCTTATTCTGACGTGTGGATTCCGGGCTTTTTTTATGGTGACCACATTGATTCAACCGATGCTTCAAGACCCTCTATTTATGCTCAAATGAATACTTTTGTTGATGTTACTGGATATCAATCAGCTGTTAAGGGATATTCTGAATATAAAGCCGGTACAACTAATAAAACAGGTACTACTGTAGGAGGTTCTTTTTATGGGATTGGCAATCAGCAAGATGCTTATGGAGTTATGGGAATTGCTTCATGTACAGGTACTGCTGCTTATGGTGTGGGAGTATTTGGCCAAAGTAGCGATAATAGAGGAGGAACTGATTACTATAAAAACAATGTTGCTGCGGTTGAGGGTAATGGAGCTTGGGAAACAAATGCATATACTTTTGGTGTAACTGGTAGAGTTGGTGGTGAAGGAAAAAGACAGGGAGGGGTGCTAGGTACTTGGTATACAAATTGTTATGGTGCCCTTGGATATAAAAATAGCGCTGGTAATACTTTTGGGCTTTTATATGTTGGAGGATACACAACAACTGCAAAATCTGGATTTAATTCAATAAAATCCGGCATAGGAATGGGAGGTTATGGGGATCTAATGGGTGGATGGATTAGGGGTAATTTATATGGTTTACATTTAAAGGCAGATAGATATACTCTTTATGTTGATGGTAATCATTATACTAATGGAGTAATTGCAAGTTTGAGTAATAATTCCCAAGATGAAAATAGAAACCTAAGTTTCGTACCTACATCCACCAAAATTGAAATTCAAACATCAGGTCAGTTTGAACTTAATAATAAAGAAATGATAATTTCTTTTCCGACCGAATTTACCGAACAAGTGAGCAATAATCAACCCATAATCGTAACACTAACAGCAATGGGTGGTTTTGTAAATATGTATTTGGATTATGTAAACTCAAATGAATTTAAAGTTATTGCAGATTATTCTCAAATAGATGTTTCCAGAATTAATAAAAAAATAAAAGTAAATTGGATAGCTGTTGGTGTGAGGAAAGGTTATGAAAACTTTAATGTTCCTCGAGAAATTCTCTCAAAAGAATACGATTATTTAATGGATGGAGTTATGCATAACGAATCTGATACAGAAACTAATGCAACTCCAATTTGGTGGGATGGAAATAATTTACATTTTACACCTATACCAGAGATTCCACTCGACAAAAATATTCGACGAATCACACCTGAAAAAAAAGAAATGAATCGTACTAACTCTGATGACAGATAACTTTTGCAAAGATTAAGTAAGTTAATTTTATATTATTTAATTTACGGAAAGTTTATTATCACAATAATTATTTTTAAATTCTTCTATTTGTGGCATTAAAATACTATTTGTTCTTTCTACTACATTTTTTTGTTATTGTTTTTTAGTTTTTCTAAAAAATTATATTTTCACGGAAAAATTTTAAAATATGAAAAAATTACTTGTATTTATAGTATTGACCTGCATAATATTATCTGGATTTGCTCAGGTTGTTGGTGGAGTTCATTCTAAACTTGCCAAATATTATAAAAATCAACAATGGGAAGATTGTGCTTTTAAGGCAGATAGGATGATTCTCAAGCCAAAATACGAAAAAGATGCAGAAGTTTATCTCTACCTTGCAGCTTCATATAATAAAATCTTTTTAATGTGTCTGGAAGATACTACTCTGTTGTACAAAGTTCCCGACTATGTAAATGCTTATGTTTATGCTTTGAAATATTCGCAGAAATCATTGAAACTTGATAAAAAGGCAAAAAAGTATTTTCCAAAAAATGATTTCTTGCTCGAGGAAATTGCTATTTCAGGTATTCATTACATAGATCATTATATTTCGATAAACAAAATACCAAAAGCAGTATCTTATTTAAGAAAAATTCAACGTACATACACAGATGAAAACCTTAATTTTATGTTGGGAGTATTAAGTGCAAAAATAAATGATAATCAAACTGCAAATCAACTAATTAAAGAATATTTTTCGATTATTCGTGAGAATAAAACCGTTAAAAACACAGATTTCATTGCTATTGATGCTTTTGATATATTTGTAAATCATTTGATAAGTCAGGAACCTCCTCTAATTGATTCTGCAAAAAATGTTATTACTTTGGCAAAAAAAACTTTTCCGAATGACGAACTGATAGCCTATCTTGAAAAAGTGGTCAGCGATCCGGAAATTAAATTATCAAAACCAGAAAATGCAAAGAAGACTGGAATATTAAAACATGTAAAAATAAATACTTCGAGTGGCGATGAAGAAGATTATGATGAGGATAAAGATGAATAAATTAAAAATATATGATTGGAATTATTGGTGGTACAGGTCTTGAAAAAAGTGAGATTCTAAAATCTCCTAAGAAAATAAAAATCACAACAAGATTTGGAGATCCATCTTCTTCGGTAATTACAGGTGAAATAGGCGGTAAACAAGTTTTTATTATTAAAAGGCATGGCGAAGAGCATACAATTACTCCAAGCTATGTGAATTATAGAGCAAATATTCAATGCCTGAAAGATTTAGGATGTAAAAAAATCCTAGCTACCACTGCATGCGGGAGTTTGAGAGAAGAAATAAAACCCGGAGATTTTGCTTTAGTAGATCAGTTTATAGATTTTACTAAATTCAGAAAAAATACTTTCTTCGAAAGTTTCGAACCCGGCGAAATGAAACACTATCCAATGGCAGAACCTTATTCCGAAGAAATAAGGGGAAAAATTATTCTTGCGGCTGAAAATGTCGGCATAAAACTTCATACCAAAGCTACCATGATAACAATTGAGGGGCCGAGATTTTCAACTAAAGCTGAATCAAAAATGTTTAGAATGTGGGGAGCCGACCTTATAAATATGAGCACTGCTACAGAAACCATTCTTGCAAACGAAGCGGAAATTCCTTATGCTGCGATTGCCATAGCAACTGATTATGACTGCTGGAAAGAGAATGAAGAATACGTTTCTATAGATATCGTTTTACAGAATTTTAATAAATCTATAAAAAATTTAATCAACTTGCTTCAGAAAACCATCACTATCCTTTGATAAAAACTATGAACGAACAATTGTTGGCTTACGAAGTTTTGCGAATAATAAACTCAAAACCATTATTTTGGGAGGACCATTATCTTAGAATGAATAAAACCGTTTTTAATATTTGCGGACAAAATATTGACCAGAACTCTTTTAAAATCGCATTGAAACAAAAAATTCAGACAGAGAATCTTCTTATTGGAAATCTTAAAATCGTTATAAATATCTTAAATAATCGGCCTGATGAAAATTTCGAAGTTTTTGTTATACCGCACCGTTATCCTACCGAAGATGAATACAGATGCGGAGTTAAAACTTTGAGCTTTTATTACGAAAGAGAAAATCCTGAAAATAAAATCTGGAAGCAAGATATTCGCGATGTTGTTGATAGTTTGATAAAGGAAAAAAATGTTTACGAAGTACTTTATCTTGACAATAATAATTGTTTTACAGAAGGAAGTCGTTCAAATTTGTTTTTTATAAAAGATAATAAACTTTATTCGGCTCCTGAAAATAAAATTTTGCATGGTGTAACCCGAAAATACATTATTAAAATTGCAAGTGCCACAGGAATTGAAGTCGTTCATGAAGATATTCCATTAAGCAAAATTTCAAAATTTGATTCAGCATTTATTTCAGGCACTTCTCCAAAAATACTTCCACTATCCTTTATTGATGATATTGAATTTAATGTTGAAAATGCTACATTACGAAAACTGATGTCTGAATTTGACCTTTTGCTTGATAATTATTTAAAAAATCTTGTTTTTTAATGCATAAAAAGCTCTTATTTGTTTCTTTGGGTACATTATCAATGATTGTGGGAATTATTGGAATCTTTGTGCCAGGTTTACCAACAACACCTTTTTTACTGCTTGCAGCATATATGTTCCTTAAATCTTCAAAATCTTTGTATAATTTTATAATGACAAACAAATTAACTTCAAAATACTTACAACGATATTACCAAAAAAGAGGTATGACCGTTTGGCAAAAAATTTATTCAATTACATTGATGTGGACAATGATTATAATTAGTTTGTTTTTTTTTATTAAGAATGTCAATGTTAAATTTTTGGTTATTGTACTTGGAGTTATCGGCAGCATTGTAATGGGTTTTATTGTGCGAACAGTTAAATAAGATTTTATCTTTTCATATAATTAAATTTCATAAAAATTTCTGATTTTTAGTTCATACGGAAAAATACCTATAAAATTGCGTATTTACCGTATGTTTAATAATAAAAAATACTTACTCTAATCAAGTACTCCTATGCTAATTTTGCCGTGGATAAAAATTTAATTTCATGCAAATAGAATTTTTAAAAAATAGACTTCAAAATTTTAAATCAGAAGAAATATTGAAATTTTTGGATGAAAATTATTCAGGTGAAGTAGTTTTTACAACAAGTTTTGGTGCAGAAGATCAGGTAATAACTGATATGATTTGCAGAAATAATCTAAACATTAGAATTGTTACTTTAGACACAGGAAGATTATTTGAAGAAACATATAAAGTATTTTATTCAACATTAGAAAAATACCGGATAAATATTGAGGTATTATATCCACAAAATAAACCATTGGAAAAACTATTATCAGAAAAAGGACCATATAGTTTTTATGAATCTGTTGAAAATAGAAAAGAATGTTGTTATATTAGAAAAGTAGAACCTTTATCTAGAGCAATAAGGGGGTATAAGGTTTGGGTTACCGGAATAAGAGCTGAGCAATCCACCGGACGAGCATCAAATCAATTTGTGGAATATGATGAAAAAAATAAAATAATAAAAACACATCCGGTTTTCAGATGGACACTAAAAGAAATAAATGAATATATTGTTAAGAATAATGTTCCGTATAATAGTTTGCACGATAAAGGATATGTGAGTATTGGTTGTGCTCCCTGCACCCGAGCAATTCGACCGGGCGAAGATTTCAGAGCAGGCAGATGGTGGTGGGAACAGAATTCAGGTAAAGAGTGTGGATTACATTCAAAATAAATTTATGGATTTCATCATAGTTCCGTTAATTATAGCATTTTTATTTGGGATAGCAATGGGAGGAAGTGGGATTGCCCCATCTTTTTCAACAGTTTTTGGAGCAGAATTTCTGAATCAAAAGTATATACCATGGTTATTTGGAATTTTTGTATTTTTAGGAGCTCTGATCTCTGGTCAAAACACTACAAACACGATTGCAAATGAGATTATCAGCAGCAAATATCTTAATACTCTTATAATATCAATAATTTTATTTTCTGTATTTATTTCAATACTGATTGCAGATATTTTCGGTATTCCTCAATCAACAAGTCAGTCAACAGTTTTTTCTTTAGTAGCTGCTTCAGTTTATTTTCATGATTTCAGAGAAAGTTTTGTATTGGTTGAGATTTTACCTACATGGTTTATCGCACCTTTCATTTCTTTTATTATGACATTTTTACTTGGAAAATTTATTTACAAACCATTGCGGAAAACCGGAATCACAATATCAGCAAAAGTTAATAATCATTTTTTCACTAAAGGATTTTTATTGTTGATGGCTTTGTATGTTTCATATTCAATTGGATCAAATAATGTAGCCAATGCAGCAGGCCCTGTAAATTCAATTATTACCGAAAAACTACATTTAAATGGGAATAATTCATTTACCATGTTATTGTCTATAATAATTATTTCACCTGGATTTGGAATAGGTTCCGCTCTTTTTTCAAAAAAAATATTAAAAAATACAGGGAAAGAAATTTATCTTTTCGGAAGATTCGAAGCTCTTATAATTGCCTTTGTTTCGGGAACAATTTTATTACTAATCTCAATTTTTAAAGGTATTCCTACATCATTAGTACAGTTAAATGTTGCGGCAATTTTAGGTATAGGTGTTGCAAAACTTGGAATAAAAAACATTTTCAAAAAAACACAAGTTAATAAATTCTTTTTAATGTGGATTATTTCACCGATTATTTCTTTTTCGTTGACGATTCTATTGTTAACAATTTTAAATTAAACCTGTTAGTATGAAAAATTTTATAGACAACAAACATTTAAAACAACTGGAAGACGAAGCTATTTTTATTTTAAGAGAAGCAGCAGCTCAATTTGAAAAACCAGTAATTTTATTTTCGGGAGGAAAAGATTCAATAGTTCTTGTTCATTTAGCTCAGAAAGCATTTTGGCCGGCAAAATTTCCTTTCCCTCTTTTGCACATTGATACAGGTCATAATTTTGATGAAACATTAAGTTTTAGAGATGAACTTGTTACGAAATTAGAATGTACGCTATACGTTGCTTATGTTCAGGATTCTATTGATAAAGGCAGAGCTATTGAAGAAAAAGGAATTAACGCCAGCCGCAATAAATTGCAAACAATAACATTATTGGATTTTATCGAGGAAAATAAAATTGATTGTGCAATTGGAGGTGGTCGTCGCGACGAAGAAAAGGCAAGAGCAAAAGAAAGAATATTTTCGCATCGAGATGAGTTTGGACAATGGGATCCCAAAAATCAACGTCCAGAATTATGGAATATTTTTAACGGACGAAAATACCAAGGAGAACATTTTAGAGTATTCCCCATAAGTAACTGGACAGAACTCGATGTATGGCAATATATTTATCAGGAGAATATAAATTTACCATCTTTGTATTTTACACATAAACGTAAGGCATTTAATCGCGATGGAGTATGGTTAGCTTGGGCACCCTTTATGAAACTAAAAGATGATGAAGAAATTGTTGAATTAGATGTCAGGTGTAGAACAATAGGAGATATTACTTGTACCGGCTTAACATTGTCTCATGCTGATAGTTTGGATGATATAATTGCCGAAATAGCAGCATCAAGAATCACAGAACGAGGAGGTAGAGCTGATGATAAACGAAGCGAGGCTGCAATGGAAGATAGAAAAAAAGAAGGATACTTTTAAATTAACAAAAATATTTGGAAAAATGGATGGGAAAGGATTATTAAGATTCACCACAGCAGGTAGCGTTGACGATGGTAAAAGTACATTAATCGGGAGGTTATTATATGACAGTAAATCTATTTTTGAAGATCAACTCGAAAGTATTTCTGAATTTTCTAAAAAGAAAGGAAATGCAGAAATAGATTTATCTTTGTTAACCGATGGCTTGCGAGCCGAAAGAGAACAAGGTATTACTATTGATGTTGCTTACAGGTATTTTTCCACCCCAAAACGAAAATTTATTATTGCCGATACTCCTGGTCATATTCAATATACCCGAAATATGGTTACAGGAGCATCTACAGCCGACCTAGCAGTGATTTTAATTGATGTTCGTAATGGTGTTACTGAACAAACTATCAGACATACATATATTGCAAAACTTCTTGATCTAAAACACATTATCTATTGTGTTAACAAAATGGATTTACTGAATTATAAACAAGATGCTTTCGAGAATGTAAAAACTGAAATAGAAGAATTATCTCTCAACTTAGATGTTACAAACTATAGTATTATTCCAATTTCTGCTAAATACGGAGATAATGTTGTGTCAAGATCCAAAAATATGGAATGGTTTCCAGGAGACAATCTTTTAAGTCTTCTTGAGAATCTCGAAATTTCCAATAATATAGAAAAATCATTGACTCGGTTTCCTGTACAATATGTAATCCGTCCGAACAATGATGAGTTTCATGATTTTAGAGGATATGCAGGAAGACTGTCAGGTGGAAAATTTATAGTGGGGCAGGAGGTTTGTGTTTTGCCTTCAATGCATAAAACTAAAATCAATGAAATTGTTGAATATCAAACCTATTTAGAATCTGCAAGTGATGGTGATTCAATAATCATTACTCTTGAAGATGACATTGATATTTCAAGAGGTGATTTGATAGTCCCTTTAAACGAATTACCAAATATTAGTAAAGAAATAATGGCAACAATTTGTTGGTTTAATGAAAAGCCATTGCAATTGAAAGGAAAATATCTTATCAGGATGCAGACTTCCGAAACTAAAGCTGTAATTGATGATTTGATTTACAAAATTGATATTAATAATCTTGAAAAAAATTATGAATTTAAATCATTATCAATGAACGACATCGGCTTAATAAAAATTAGAACTGCCAATTATGTTTTTACCGATGATTATTTATTAAATCATGTTACAGGGAGTTTTATTATTGTAGATCCAAATACAAATGAAACTGTTGCTGCAGGTATGATTCAGAATTCTTAGTATAATAAACAAAAAGAATAAAATTTAAATTCTAAATATTAAATTTGATGAAAAAATTTTATGAATAGAGATAATGCCTTTGAGCTTTTGAAAAACTATGTAAAAAATCCAAAGTTAATATCCCATTGCATCGCTTCAGAACTAATAATGCGTAAACTGTCAGAATATTTTGGCGAAAATGAAGAGGAATGGGGACTTGCCGGTCTATTACATGATATAGATGTTGAAATTACCAACGCAGACCCTAAAACTCACGGTCAAGTAAGTCTAAAAATTTTATCTGATGCAGGCATTCCTGAAAAAGTAATAGAAGCTATATCTCGACATAATGAATATTCATCTCCTATGCCAAGAATTACAAGATTAGATCATGCTCTTGCATCCGGTGAGACAATAAGTGGAATAATATTCGCCACTGCTCTTGTTTATCCAGACAAAAAAATATCTTCCGTAAAACCTTCAAGCGTTATAAAACGAATGAAAGATAAACGCTTTGCCGCTAGCGTTAAACGCGAAAATATAATGGAATGCGAAAAAATCGGCATCCCACTTATGGATTTTGTTAGCCTTTGCCTTGATGCTTTGAAATATGCTGATCTGGAATTTTGAGAGCATTAATTCAGTCCTGAACAATAAGAAAAGAATAAATTAAATAATAATTTGAAATTATTGATTCAAAAGAGAAAGCTGAGGTGGTGAGATTTTTTTGATAAAATTATTTTTCTGATTCAATAAAATATTGAAAAATTATTTTTGTAAAAAAGAGACATTAGAAATTAAAATTTTCGATGTATATATTTTCAACTTATGAATTTTTAAATTCTTATAAAAAAATGTGTAAAAATTTTACCAAAATGAAAATTCATAATAATTTATTTGTAGTTAAATTAAACTACGCGATTATTTTATGATACAGTTTCGGTTTATAGATAGTAAATTTTTTTGAAAATATTATCCTGTGATACAAAATAATGTGGAAAAATTATTATTTTTGTAAAAGTTTTTACTAATGTCATCTGAAGTTTACGATAAAAGGCTTGTTAATTTGTATTCTTATGTATTGAAAGTTACACATTGTCCTTATTGTAACAGTACGAAGTTTTATCATCACGGTAGGTATAAATATACAGAAAGGTACAGATGTTGCAGTTGTAAACGAACTTTTATTCCAAGTACCGGAACATCAATACATTATTTGAAGAAGAAAGTTGTTTTTATCGAGTATGCTGAAGATATTAAAAATAGAGGTTTAGATACACTCCGTGCAATGTGTAAGAGATTAAAAATTGCTCCACTAACAGCATTTGACTGGAGACATAAAATATTGGCCTCGCTTTCTCCCGAAGAATTTACATTTGGTAGAGAGGTTATTTGTGATGATTTGTGGTTTCGATTTAGTCGTAAGGGTAGGAAAGGAGTGGATAATCCCCGAAAGCACGGAGGTAAAATTACTCTTGCCGATGATAAAAATTGTTCTAAAACCGTAACATCAACCGATGAAACAGCATCAATGTTTAGACTTGCAACAGTAGGTAAGCTAAGGGAAAAACATTTGTTGAAGGTGTTTTGCGGAAGGATAGAACCGGAAAGTAAAATCATAAGTTCTTCGCGAAACTGTTATTTAGGTTTTGTTAAGAAAATGAGTCTTAATCATGAAGATTTAAAGTTTGTGAAGAAAACTAAAAAAGCGATTAAGATAAATCGGTTTATTGGTATGAATAAAGATTTGAAGCTGTGGATAAATCATAAACTTTGTGGAGTTTCGACAAAATATTTACAGCAGTATAATAATTTTTATTTATTTTCATTGTTTCGACGATTTGATCCACTTGGAAAATACAGTTTGAATCTTAGGTTTGTCTGGCGTATATTTACCGATATGGAAAATATCTACAGAATTTTCATTACACAACAGACTACAGCAGGGTATTCTGCCCCAACAAAAAGAAAATGGAAAACAACATATGATTATTATATTTCAATGAATAATATTCCATACTGAAATATAATATTTAAAAGTCGAAAATAATTAACAACCACCTTTCGCTCTTTGCATAACAGGGTTAAGATCTCTTGGCTCTTCCTTTTCTTCAAGTTTGATGAAGTTTTTATATGAGAAGGATTGCTTTTCTGAATTATAAAAAGAGTAAGATGGATTATTCTTATGTTGAATATAAATATCGGGTGAACCAGAAATAACTTTCAAACCTTTTATGCCAATAGTTGTATAGTATGCAGCATAAATAGCAGCTTGTTCTTGGGAATTGGAGGTTATTAAAATATTTTTGTTTAATTTTTTAAGAAATTTAATTGTTTCTTTTTCAAAAGCTTTTTCAGGAATGATATTTATTGAGCCAGGAATGTTTATAGTTTTAAAAACATTTTCATCTCGAATATCTACAATTAAAAAATCATCAGATTTTGTTTGCAGAATTTTGTTTAATTCTTTAAAGTTGATTACAATATCAGGTGAACTAAAATGGTTTATAAATTCATTGTTTGAAATTTTATATCCTTTATAATTTTTGTTAATGGCACTAATAAGAAGAGCCCCGATAATTATAACAAAAAATATGAGAGTTCCGTTAAATAATTGATTGTTTTTCATATTTGTAAATTTTAACATCCACCTTTAGCTTTTTTTGTTGTTTCCGGACTTGATAACGGTTTAGAGGAGATTATCTGACGTTTTGACAATTCACCTTCGATAAAAAATCTTTTTGCTGATTCAATGAATTTTCTGTCACTTAATTCCATTATATCTTTAACTTCTGATTTAGGAACATCTCCAAATATGACTTTAATAAAATTATTTAAACCTCCGGCCAAAATATAAATATTTTTCTTTCCTGCTCTTGCAGAGGCTAACCATGCTATTTCCGAAAGCTGTCCTCCATTAGAGTAGAATACTGTTTTTTTATTTTCAACAAAAGCAATATCTTTAAATTCGGGTTTTAAAATTTGATTAACAGGAACATTTATTGCTCCCGGGAAATGAAAATCGGAATATTCTTGAGGCGAACGAACATCAACAAGGACAATGTCGTTAAGATTATGTATTATACTGTAAGCAATACGTTCAGGGGGTAATTTTCTTTTTGGATTACGAATTTCTTCAGTTAGTTTTACAGAGCTTATTTCTGAAAGGTAACTTACTCTTTCTTTTGGTAACAAAATGGCAATAAAAGCTAAAATAATAATAAATGCAGCAGGCCATGTTGCTTTTAAACTTTGAGTGTTTGAAATTAATTCTTTGAAACGAGTTGATTTGTCTTGAATTTTTTGAGTTATTATAAATGCTGCAATAGCCACAATTACAAGCACGAATAAAAACCAAGGTTGTGACATTCCTAAAGCATCGTGAACAAACATGCTGCCTTTATAATTTGCATGATAAACTGGTTCAAAAGAGTTAAAGAAATATCCAAAAATAAATACTCCAATAAAAATTCCAATAACAAAAAATATGGCATCAATTTTTCCGATTACAGCACCAACAATTCCTGTTCCAGGACAAAATCCTCCCATAATAAAACCAAAACCCATTATAACCCCACCTACAATAGCGGAATTAACATATAGAGGATTTACGTAAACCATATCCATATCAAGCCAACCCAAATAACTAAAAAAGAAAACTCCTGTTGCTGCAGTTATTCCGGCTGTAAAAAATACTTTAAGAACAACAAAATCATATCCATAAAAAACTCCTGCAAGCTTACGCGAGGAAGAAAATCCGGCTTGTTCGAGAATATACCCGAAAGCAACGCCTATAAGAAAAGCAAAGAAAAAGTTTAAATCTCCGCTTATAATATTTTGTGGTATTAGTGGTCCCATTTCTTTAACAAATTTAAATTATAACCATAATTTTCTGAAAAAGTATGCAAGAACGTAACCGGTTCCAAATATTGCCATCATTGTTAAAAATCCTCCGGCAGAGAAAACTGCCATCCCGCTAAGGGCAGCTCCTGATGTACATCCCCTTCCGAATTGCGAACCTATTCCAAAAAGAGCTCCACCAACAACAGCAAAAATAATTCTTGTATAGTTTTTTATTCCCGGACCTTTATCAATTTTCCAAGTTAACCTGTTGGATATAAAACCAGACAGGAAAGCACCAAAAATAACTCCCACCACTTCAAAAACTAACCAGGATTTTAGAGGGTTTTCCTGTGTTCTGAAAAAATCGGAAACTTGAGGGGCATTTTTATTTATCACATTAGCAGCTGCAATCACTGCTGATTTTACTGCTCCGCTTGCTCCAAGACCTCGTCCGGAAATAAAAATGGTTAACAAAAGTAATACCCCGAGTAAGAACCCTGCCAGATAAGGATTCATGTAAGGTTTTATTTCTTTATAATTCTTATTCATATTGTATTATTTTAATTTTAACATCCTCCTTTTGGTTTACTCTTTTTATCTTGTTCAACAGGTCCAATAGGTTCAGTTTTAATATTGCTTTTTAATGGAAAATCAAAAATATTATCTTCCGAAAAATATCGTACTGAAGGTTCTTCTTCTACAATTTTACTATACATAAACGAATTACTCCCGTATCGTAATGCTTTTGCATTATAGCCGATAATTCTCAAAAATGCGGTTACTTGGCTTGCATGAAAACCCGAGTAGCAATAAATTACAATAGTTTTTTCAATTGGTAAGGTATTTAAAAATTCATTGGTTCTTAATGATTTTTTTTGTTGATACTGCACCGAACCTTTAAGATGTCCTTTATTGTATCTTTCTTGTGGCCAGTAACTCAATATATAATAATTATCTTGATTGCCGGAAATATCTTTTAAAGAAATAAAGTAATCCTCAAAATTGCCTTTTAATAATTGACTTACCCTTTCATAAAGAATATCTTCAGGCTGTGATAAAGACGAAATAATTTCCGGATATTTTCCGGGGGATGCTTTTTGATGTGAAACTGTGTCAATTTCTTCTAAAGAAATGTCATTTATATTAGCTAACCAATAATTTTCTGCAATGGATTTATTCCATTCACTTAGACCGTATTTTAAAGGGTAAACATTATTATAACCTAAATATCGAAGACACATTGCAGTAAAACCGGATTTAAAACCTGTATTGCAGACCAATACTATTGTATCAAATGAAGGAGGATTTATTTTATTTTCGAAATAATAAAGAATATTTTCAGGAAGAATATTTACTGAATTATTTATATGTCCGCTTGCAAAATCAGCAGAATCTCTTAAGTCAATAATTAAAAAATTCTTTTTAAGTCCCGAAAAAACTACATCTGAATGCACGTAAAAAGGCACATTTTCTGAATTTACAAGATCTTTATTTTCTTCAAGAAATTTAATTAAAACCTCAAATTTGTCTGAAGCTTTTATTTGTTCTTCGGGTTTATTTTTGCAACTCGAAAAAAACAGAATCTGCAAAAGTGCCAGAACAAACCAAAATTTATTCATTTTCATTTTTTTCGTTTTTTTCTGTATTAACATTATTTTCTTTTTTATCATCATCTTCGTCTTCCAATTCTTCCCATCCTGTAATCATTGCCTTGATATTGCTTGTTGGGGTATGGCCGGTTGTGGTTAAATAGATATGGGCAATAACAAAAGCCAAAATCAAGAATGCTCCTATTGTATGCAATATCGCTATTGGCTCAAGCGAACCAATTTTTAAAGAATGAATTTCGCCATTCAGACCATATCTGTAAAGCATATATAAAATTCCGGTAATTACCATCAGAGGTATTAAAATAATTTTCAGTGCCAGATAAGTCAATCTTTGCAAAGGATTAAGTTTACTTAAGATAGTTTTTCGTGTTGGGTGAGGTGCGTTGCGGAAAATTCCCGTTATGTAATATTCTATTTGAGCTTTCATGTTTTTCTTTGTAGGAATATATTGTTTCCATTCTCCTGTAGTAAAATGCCAGAATATTGCAAAAATTATCAGTATGATAAGTGAAATCGCTGAAAAATTATGAACATTTACTGCTGTTTCGTATCCTAATACTTCGTAAGCTCCGTTAACTTCAAATCCAGTGAATGCCAATGTAAATATCAAAATTGATTGTGTCCAATGCCAGAATCTTTCGAAACCTTTATAAATATATACTTTTTTCATGACTTATAAAATTAAATTGACAATTTTTTTCTTTTGTATGAAGCTCTGATTCTTAATGCAGCATGTCCTAAAACTCCAAGTAAGGATAATAACATTAAGGCAGTTCCGGCCATGTTTATGTTTTTCTTATAACTTGTTGCCGGAATGTAAACTCCAGGAACGTTCTTAAGTCGGCTGTTATTACGATTATGACATTCTCTACACGAAACAGCATCTTCGGATTTTGATACCATGTGGCTTACTGGTAAATAGGCTTTTGTATTTATAAATCCATATTGTCCGCTAAAAGGTAATCCAACATATTCCATTCCAATTTTTAACGCAATATCCCAGTTTAAATCTATCCAGAATGCCCCTTCTCCTTTTTCGGTAGCCCATAATTTGGCTTGTAATAAAGTTTTGTATTTTAAATCGTAAGGCTGTTTTCCTCTATGAATTTTTATAGGAATAATCTTCGAATTAGGATCATCGTAAGAACCAAAAAGAGTATTAATGTTAATAGTATCTTTTTCTATTTTGTCTGTTATTAAGAAATGATCAGCTGTCCCGTTAAACCACACGTATTCGGGTTGAACATTTGTTCCCCAAATGAATGTTCCTTTTTTCGATGTGTAAACTTCTCTACCTAAACTGTCTTTTACGGAATATCCTTCGCCATCTTTTATTGCTCCGGCAGTTGACCAATCCCAATAAAGCTTTGTTGGATTTACTTTTGCATAATGGGGGATATGACAGGTTCGACAATCAACTTTTATGGTATGTTCGTTTAAAATTTGCTGTTTGTGTGGTGCTGGATTATGACAATCAGTACAATATGTTCGATTTTTATTGCTTGATGATACTGCATAATATTTGCCTCTAACTTGATGATTTTCGGCCGGATGACAATCTACACAGTTCATATCAAGCCCATCTTTTGCCATGTGAATATCAACATTTCTGTCGCAATTAAGTAAAGCTGTTTCAAGATCGCCATGTTTAACATTGTTTCCTCCACCACCATTGAAATGACAATATCCGCAGTTATGTTTCATTGGCCTGCCAACGTTTGCCACTATATTTTTATAATCTGGAGCTTCTTCACCAACAGGTGGATGTCCGCCCATGCCGGTAGCTTTTTCGTAAGTGCCGGTTTTATCATGACAAACCAAACAATCTATATTTAACTGATTGTTGAAATCAAAATTCTTATCTGTCCACCCCAGACCCGCATGACATTTATTACAAGATGGTTCATTTGACATTATTCCTGTACAGAAATTATTTATCAAATTCTTTTTACCTAAATACGTGATACCTCTGCCTTCAATATATTCCTCCCTTTCCCAATTCCAATGTGCAGTACTCATTAATTCTTTTCCCCTCTCAGTATGACAACTTAAACAAGCTGCTGTAACTTCATGGGGATCCTTGAAGTCTTTTTGTAAAATCTCAAACTTTGAGTGATCTACCGATGAAATCTTCTTTCTGGAATATTTTTCTTTTAACTCTCCTAAATTACCTTCTTTTTCGAAAAAATTACTAAAACCTAAAGTAATTATGGTTAACGGAAAAATAACAATAAAAATGAACAGAAATGTCTTTTTAAAACTTTCAAATATTTCCATAATCTTGCAATTACAAAATTGTTGTTAAGTGATTAACAATGCAAATATAACATTAAAAATAATAGTAAATTAAAAAAAAAACAGTACGTTGATTTATATCATAAAATAATTAGAATATTTCAAAACAAAATTTGCAATTTTGAAAAAATAATTTTTTAAGTTTGTCAAATTATTTTCTGATTTATGGAAAGATTTGAAAAAGTGATTATTCAAAAAAAGGCAAGCCTTCAAAAAAATAGTTTTGTTGAAAGAGATTCTGATATTTATGTAACTGAAAATGAATTGTTTATTGAGTTTAAGAATACTTATTTTAAACCTTTTTCATTTATTAATTCAAAAATAAAATTTAAAATTTCATCGGCTCGAAAACAATCCAATTTACTTTTCAAAGATATTTCAAATTTTAACACACTACCATTAATGAATAAAACGGAACGTTTTAAAAATTTGAAATTTGAGATTGAAAGTAAAGATGGACTAAAGCTGATTTTTGAAATTACAAACAATTCTGATATTCTTCAAATTCTTCAGGAAAGACTAAAATCAAATAAAAATTAAAAATCTTTTTATGAAAATTTCTTTTTTGGGTGCAGCAGGTGAAGTAACCGGAAGTAAGCACTTGATTGAAACTTCTTTTGGAAAAAAAATTCTTCTGGATTGCGGAATGTTTCAGGGGAAGGGAATGGAAACAGATAAATTGAATCGAGACTTAGGTTTCGATCCAAAAGAAATTGATCATATAATTTTGACACATGCTCATATTGATCATTCCGGACTTATTCCTTACGTATTTAAGCAAGGTTTCGAGGGATCTGTAATTTGTACCGATGCAACCAGAAATTTGTGTTCATTAATGCTGGCTGATAGTGGTTATATACAAGAACATGATATAAAATGGTATAACAAAAAACTTGCTAAAAAAGGATTGCCTCCTGTAAAACCAATATACACCGCCGATGATGCCGTAAAAGCCATGAAATTGTTTATAGGTGTAGCCTACGACAGAAAATTTAAAATAGATCAAAATATTACTGTAAAGTTTGTCAACAGTGGTCACATGTTGGGCAGTGCCGTTGCATATATCACTATAAAAGAAGACGACAGAATGATAAATATTGCCTATACAGGCGACATAGGACGTCCCAAAAATAAGATATTAAAACCACCGACAGCTTTTCCACAAGCAGATGTTTTAATTTGTGAATCTACCTACGGGGATAGGAAACACGAAAATCAACATGAATCAGAATTCGCTCTTTTAGATATTGTAAAATATACCTGCATTGAAAAACAAGGCAAGTTAATAATCCCTTCTTTTAGTGTAGGACGAACTCAAGAAATTGTAAATACTTTGAACAATTGGTATAATCAAGGGATTTTACCGCAAATAGATATTTTTGTTGATAGCCCGCTTTCTGTTAATATTACCGAAGTTTTTAAAATGCATCCCGAATGCTTTAATGAGGAACTAACTAAAAGCCTTAAAGATGACCCATATCCGTTTAATTTTCCAACATTGCATTATGTTCGTGATATTGTAGAATCTAAAAGGTTAAACGACAGAAAATCCCCTTGTGTAATAATTTCCGCAAGTGGAATGGCCGAAGCTGGTAGAGTAAAACATCATATTGCCAATAGTATAGATAATCCTAAAAATACAATTCTTTTTGTAGGTTATTGTGCCCCAACTACCTTAGGGGCTCGTCTGCAACAAGGCTTAGATAAAATTTCCATCTTTGGCGAAGAGCATATTATTCGAGCGGATATTAAAAAATTGGAATCTTTCAGTGGTCATGCAGATTATGAAGAAATGACAGAATATATTAAATGTCAGGATAAAGATAAATTGCAAAAACTTTTTCTAGTTCACGGAGAACAAACTTCTGCTGAGTTTTTTAAAAATTATCTCGAAAATGAAGGTTTTTCTAGAATCGAAATCCCTTTTAAAGGTTATGAAGTTCAGATTTAGTTATCTTGTTTTTGTTTTTATTATTCTTTTAGTATTCTCCTGTAATTTTTCAGGGAAAAAAGAGCCTTTAAATCAAAATCAAGATGTAACAAAAAATTCAAGTTCAATTATTGATTCTTTTTCATGGTTATTAGGAGACTGGCAGGATATAAATCCTGAATTTGTTTATTATGAATCATGGAAGCAAGACAAGGATGGAAATCTAAAAGGCAAGGGTTATATGATTGCTGATAACGATACTTTGTTTGAAGAATTTTTGTGTATTTCAAAAAGTAGCGAAGGTAAGATTTTTTACATCGTCAGCTTTGCAGAAGATTTAGTTACTGCAGGTTCTGTAAATTTTGAATTGGTGAAATCCGAAAATCGCACTTATTATTTTCATAATGCCACCAACGATTATCCTCAATATATTGTATATCAAAATATTTCGAAAGATAGTATAAAAGCATATATTTCTGGGAAAGATAAATTTGGTAGAGAACAAAAGGACGAATTTTTCCTAATAAGGATAAAAGAAATTTAAAGATTACATAACTTCAGGAACTTCTATTCCCAAAAGATTCATTGATTTTTGGATAGTTGCGGCTATTTGCTTACAAAGCATTAAACGCAACTGCAAAACTTTTGGATCTTGTTCTTTGAGAATGGTGTAATCGTGATAATATTGATTAAATTCCTTTGCTAAATTATAAACATAATTAGCGATAGAACCCGGATCGAAATTTTTGGCAGCTTTTACTAAAACAGATTCATATTCTGAAAGTAAAGAAATTAAATTTATTTCTTTTGTTACTATCTCTGTCTCGGAATTTATTTTGCCTTTGAACTTTATTTTCATTTCATCTGCTTTTCGCAAAATGGAACAAATTCTGGCATGAGTATATTGAATGAAAGGTCCTGTGTTTCCGGCAAAATCAATAGACTCGGCAGGGTTAAATACAATTTGTTTTTTTGGATCTACTTTTAAAATATAATATTTAAGAGCTCCTAATGCAATAATTTTTAAAATTCTCGATTTTTCTTTTTCAGGGAGATTGTTAACTTTACCATTTTCGTTAGCAATTTCGGTAGCAGTTTGAATCATTTCTTCTATTAAATCATCAGCATCAACGACTTTTCCTTCGCGTGATTTCATTTTACCTTCAGGAAGTTCTACCATGCCGTAAGATAAATGAAAAATTCTATCTGCATACTCCGGATAAAGTTTTTCTAATATTTTTTTAAGTACTTTAAAATGATACTCTTGCTCGTTACCAACGACATAAATTATTAAGTCGGGGTTAAATTCCTGAAATCTTTGTACTGCTGTTCCGAGATCTTGAGTCATATAAACCGTGGTACCGTCGCTGCGTAACAATAATTTTTTATCCAGACCTTCGTTGGATAAATCTATCCAAACAGAATTATCGGCTTCGCGATAAAAAATACCCTTTTCAAGACCTTTTTCAACTATTTCTTTGCCTAATAAATATGTTTGTGATTCGTAGTAAACTTTATCGAAAGTAATTCCCAAATCCGAATATGTTTTTGCAAATCCGGCATAAACCCACGAATTCATTATTTCCCAGATTTTCATAATTTCGGGATCGTTACTTTCCCATTTTCGAAGCATTTCACGAGCCTCTTGCATTAGAGGGGCATTTTCCGCTTCTTCTTTTGTTAAACCTTGATCAATTAATTCCTGAATTTGCTTTTTATATTCATTTTCGAAAAGCACATAAAAGTCTCCAACAAGTTTATCGCCTTTTTTGCCTGTATTTTCGGGATTTAGATCTTTTTTCCACTTTTGCCAGGCCAACATTGACTTACAAATGTGTATCCCCCTATCATTAATAAGATTAACTTTAATAACATTGTTTCCTGTTTCTGCAATTAATCTCGAGATGCTGTCTCCTAATAAATTGTTTCTGATATGACCAAGATGAAGCGGTTTATTTGTATTTGGAGATGAAAATTCTATCATTATGTTTTTACCGGAATTCTTGAAAAAAGAAAAATCGGTATAAATGAGATAATTTAGTTCATCAATCCAGTATTCTTGGGTCATCACAAGGTTCAAAAAACCTTTAATAACATTATATGAGGCAATTTCTGGCATTTTGGATCGTAAATATGCCCCGATTTCTTTGGCCGTTTGTTCTGGAGTTTTTTTACTGTATTTGAGGAAAGGAAAAACTACCAGAGTAAAATCTCCTTCAAAACCTTCACGGGTTTTTTCAATCTCTATATTCAAATCATCAGGATCAACATTGTAAAGTTTTTGAAGTACATCCTTTACGTGAACCTTAATACTCTTTTCCATACAATTTATTTTCGTGTACAAAAATAAATACTAATAGTTTAAAAATTACCATCATTTATCATTTTGTTGATAAAATTCACAAAATTGTGAAATGCCGCAATTTAAACATTTAGGATTTCGGGCAGTGCAAATATATCTTCCATGAAGAATTAACCAGTGATGGGCTTTAGGAATATCTTGTTTCGGAATAAATTTAACTAGTTGCTTTTCAACTTGAAGAGGTGTTTTTGCATTGGTTGTTAGCCCAATTCGATTTGCCACTCGGAAAACATGTGTGTCAACGGGCATTTTAGGTTCATTAAATAAAACTGCCTGAATAACATGGGCTGTTTTTCTTCCCACTCCCGGTAATTTTCTTAATTCGTCATAATCGTTGGGGACAAATCCATTATATTTTTCATAAATAAGTCTGGATGTTTCGGCAAGGTATTTTGCTTTGTTGTTAGGATATGAGCAAGATTTTATTATCTCAAAAATTTCTTCCGCACTTGCCAAACTCATTGATTTTGCATCAGGATAATTTCTGAATAGTTCTCGGGTAATTTGATTTACTCTTTTGTCGGTACATTGAGCTGATAAAATTACAGCAACAAGCAGTTGAAACGGATTTTCAAACATCAATTCTGTTTCAGCCATAAAGATATTTTTGCTAAACCAATCTAATACTTTTCTATATCTTTCTTTTTTTTCCATAATAAAAAGAAAAACCGGAAAAATTCCGGCTTTTGTTATTCTTTTTCAGCTAGAAATGTTTCTGCGTCTTTTGCTGCCATGCAACCTGAACCTGCAGCAGTTACTCCTTGTCTATATTTTGGATCCTGAACATCACCTGCAGCAAATACTCCCGGTATGTTAGTTTTTGTGCTTCCTTTTTCGGTAATTATATATCCATTTTTGTCTGTTTGCAGATATTCTTTGAAAATATCAGTGTTTGGAGTATGTCCGATAGCAAGGAAAAATCCATGAATATTGATTATTTTTTCTTCGTTGGTTTTATTGTTTATAAGTCTTGCTCCTGTAACTCCACTTTTATCTCCGAGTATTTCAACTGTATTGTGATTCCAGAGAATTTCTATTTTGGGATTGGTTAATACTCTTTTTTGCATTACTTTAGATGCTCTCAATTCATCTCGACGAACGATCATGTAAACTTTTTTACACAATCCGGCCAAGTATGAAGCTTCTTCGCAAGCAGTATCTCCACCACCAACAACTGCAACATCTTTATCACGATAGAAAAATCCGTCACAAGTAGCACATGCCGAAACTCCTAATCCTCTGTATTTTTCTTCGGATTCGAGTCCTAAATATTTAGCTGTAGCTCCTGTTGCAATAATAACAGATTCTGCTTCGATTTCGTGTGTGTGATCTGCTGTTACTTTTAAAGGATATCCGGAAAAATCAACTTTGGTAATGTATCCAAAACGAACATCAGTGCCAAATCTTTGAGCTTGAGCTTTCATTCTGTCCATCAATTCAGGGCCGGTAATTCCTTCGGGAAACCCCGGAAAGTTCTCAATTTCAGTTGTTGTTGTAAGTTGTCCGCCAGGTTGTAATCCTTCGTAAACAACAGGATTAAGATTAGCTCTTGCAGCATAAATGGCAGCTGTATATCCTGCGGGACCACTGCCAATAATCAAACATTTTACCTTTTCACTCATTTTTTATATTAATTTAAAAGTTTACTTTAATTTCTTTTCGCAAAGGAAAACATGATCCATCTTTTTTGTTGCATAATTGTCCATCAATTATTAGATTCAAAGAGCTAATATTTTCCTTTGGAATAAATTTACACTGGAATTCGGCTAAACCATGATAAGTACTTACTTCAACACCAAATACATCATCGAAAACTTTTTTGGGAACTGTAATTTCTGAAAAATTGTATTCTATAAGGAAATTTTCGGCATTTTCAAAACTAAATTCCAATGGTAGAGGTCCTTCTTTAATATTCATTCCATACATGTAATATATATCTGGAATTTCGGCTTTTAAGTTCAGGATAAATGAACCGTCATCAGCTCTGTTAATTGAATAAAACCATTTAGTTTGTAATTCTTGCGAAAAAATTTGCTGGCCAATAAGTAAGCTTAAAATAATAATAATATTCTTGAGCATAATTTAAAAATTTTGATTTAAACCGTAAATATATCAAAATGTTTGCCTAAAAACAAAATAAATTTTTTAGTTTAAATAACATTAAGTATTTAAATATTCAAAATCAATGTACTGAAAGTCGAAATTATAAATTACGGTAAAACTTCAATACTGTCTTTAGAAACAATATGAATTTTTGAAATGTATGACCCATAGCCAATCCAGTATCCATTAGCAGGGTCGCCCTGAATATTCGACTTTACTGATGCGGGATTGGCAAAAGGATTTCCGGCAGTTATAAGATTTCTGTACCACGAACTCCAAAACTGAAATGACATTTTGTCCATTGTTGAAAGCTTAATAGAAATTGTATCTCCGATTCTATATGCCAAAATGTCAACAAATTCAATGTTTTCAAGATTATCCATGAAGTCATTATAATATGCATTTCTTTCATATCCTTGTGAAATTGGCCCGTAAAACATTGTCGAATTATTGTCAATTTTATCGTCTAAAATATGAATCCCAAAAAACGGTCTGTAAAACCATTGATGACGCTTGTGATTTCGAACTGTTACGGAATAATAATTCCCAATTTCAATTGGGTCTTTCCAGAAAATATTAAAAAATCCCAGAGAATCATTAAAACTAAATTTATCAAATTTAATTGAATCTATTGGGATTATTTTCGGTATTGAAGTTGTGGCAAAATATTCGTGATTATTCCAAAAAACTTTTAAATTATATATGCCGTTTTCCTGACCTTTAATTTTTGTACCTTTATATCCGTGATAAGGCCATCTTGGAAATATTGCAGGAATTAATGTGTCAATATTATTACCGTCATCTACAATTACTAAAGCTTGATTCCCTTTAATAATTGAATTTGCCACGGCAATAGTATCAACAGGATCGAAATAAGAAGCATTCTTAGTTATGAAAACAACAGCAAAACTATCCGGCTCAATAAAAGCTTCTACAGTAATTTTTTCATCGGCACGCGGCAAATCAACACTAATATCTTTTTCACATCCCCCAATCAATATCAGAAATGATATAATTAATGTTAACGTCGAAAAATTTAATAATCTTTTCATGGTATTTAAAATTTAAAATTCCAAGTTATTGCCGGTAAAATCGGGAATAAAGAAACTTGTTTTGCATAGTTTATATATGTTCCGTCTGTAACAGTTCCGGAACGGTAAAAGTAAATGAAGAAAGGATTTTTCCTGTTGTAAACATTGTAAACAGAAAAATTCCATGAAGATTCCCACCTGTCTGTTTTTTTATTTATATAAGTTACTGATATATCAAGGCGATGATAAGGATCCATTCTGTAGGAGTTTCTGCGTCCATATTCGTTAATAATTTCCCCATCAATCATATATCTTCCTATAGGTAGGGTAGTTGTATTACCGGTGGCATAAACAAAAACCATAGAAGTTGACCATTTTTCATTTATTTGATAGGAAGATGTTAAGGATAAATCATGTCTTCTGTCATATTTTGCTGGGAAAGGTTCACCGTTATCAACATCAGGGAAAGTTCTCTCAGTTTTTGACCATGTATATCCAATCCAACCTGTAAATCTTCCGGTACGTTTTTTAAGGAAAAACTCTAATCCATAAGAATATCCGTCGCCAAAAATAAAATAGTTATCGGCATTATCAGCGACATCATCTCCCGGAAGGGCTCCATCAGCGTATTCAATTAAATTAAAAAGTTTTTTATAATATGCTTCAACAGAGGTTTCATAATGATCTTTAAAAAAATTTCTGAAATATCCCACAGCATATTGTCTCCCCATTTGCGGTTTAACAACATCACTACACGGAACCCATAAATCTGTAGGTAGAGTTGATGCGGATAATGAAGCTAAATGAATGAATTGTTTGTTTTGCATAAAGCTGGCTTTAATGCTTGAATTTTGATCTAAGCTAATTTTCATAGATGCACGAGGCTCTAGTGACCAGTAAAATGCAACAGACTCACTTTTACCATATACAATTGTATCAATATTAGTTAAAAGAAATTCGTCTTTTACATATCTGGTGAATGGCCCAATTTGATTAAAAGTTGCAGCACGAATTCCACCGTACAGGGTAATTTTTTTGTTAATTTTAAAATCATCTCCTATATAAATAGCGGTTTCATGAGCATACTGTTTTGCTTTAGTATTTAAATCATAAACAATGTCGTTAAATTTAGCACTTACTGAATTAGGAGTAAAAATGTGAAAAATATATGATCCTCCAAATTTAATGGTGTGTTTTGGATTGGGAATAAAGGTAAAATCTTGTTTTAGATAATAGTCGCGTATTCCTGAATTTTGTATGAATTGGAAGCCACCGTTTTGGTCGTTCTCATCAGCCATTTTAACATTGGTTCGAAATTTGTAATCAGAGGCAACTAAAGTAGTGTTAGAGAAAAATCGTGAACTATAGAGGTGATTCCATCTGAGGCTTAACATTCCGTTTCCCCATGGGATATTCATATCAAAACCTGCTTCCTTGCTTTTAAAAGAAAAAACATCTTCGCCATAATACGCACTCAGAAAAAGACGATTTTTGTCTGAAAATCTATAATTCAGTTTTAAGTTTAAATCGTAAAAGTGATATCCGGATCCTTTGAACCTTGAAGAATCACTAATAAAAGGATTAATAAGTAAGTCCAGATAAGTTCGTCTTGCAGAAACAAGGAAAGAAGCTGTATCTTTTTTAATAGGTCCCTGTACAGTTAATCTTGTTGCAATAGTGCCTATGCCTCCTTCAAACTCATAGTTTTTCATATTCCCGTTTTTCATGGAAATGTCAAGAACTGAACTAATCCGACCTCCATACTCTGCCGGCATTCCGCCTTTGTAAATTTCCATATCTTTTATGGCATCGGCATTAAAAACCGAGAAAAAGCCAAATAAATGCGCTGCATTATAAATAGTTGCTTCATCAAGAATAATAAGATTTTGATCAGGACCTCCACCACGTACATAAAAACCTGAGTTTCCTTCACCTGCAGCTTGAATTCCGGGTAAAAGCTGAATGGTCTTCATTATATCCACTTCTCCCATAAAAGCAGGTAGAGCTTTAATTGTTTCTACAGGCAATTTAATTACAGACATTTTACTACTTTCGATATTTTGTTTTTTTTCACCGGTAACAACAACTTCAGTTGTTATAATTGCAGTACTTTCAAGAGAAATATTTAAATTTTGATTTGAGCTTAAGTCTATATTTACTTCTTCTTCCTTATAACCAAGAAATGAAAAAACAATACTATATTTCCCCTTTGGTAAAGATAAAGAATAAAATCCATAAGCATTAGTCGTTGTGCCTGTATTTAAATTCTTTACGAAAATATTAGCACCAATAATTTCTTCTCCTGATTTTTTATCTTTAATATAGCCGCTAATCGTGTACTTTTGATTAAAGGCGGAAATTGTTAATAAAGTATATATAGTTAAGAACAAAAATTTTTTCATATCGCTAATTTTTTTACAAAATTATTTTTAATAAATTTTCAAAACTATGAAACTATATTAAATAAAAGTTAAAAAAATCGGTCAACTAACATATTTTTTAGGTTAATTTTTTTGTTGTTCAAAAAAATATTAATTTTGCAAGCGAATTCGGGGTGTAGCTCAGTTGGTTAGAGTACGCGTCTGGGGGGCGCGGGGTCGGTAGTTCGAGTCTACTCACCCCGACAAAAAAACCGCTTATAAGCGGTTTTTTTTATAATACATTTAATTTAACATCAATGTTGTTACGCGTAGCCTTCGAGTATGGGCACACCTGATGCGCCTTCTGAGCTAATTCTTCAGCAACAGATTTATCAACCCCTTTAACCTCGATATCGAGAACAACTGATAATCCTAACCCACCATCAGCGTCTCTGCCAATAGCTACATTAGCAGTTACTTTAGTTCCTTCATGTTTTATTTTTTCCATTTTTGAGACGAGGTTTAAAGCTCCATCATAGCAAGCCGAATAAGCTGCTGCAAAAAGTTGTTCAGGATTAGTATAGTTGCCTCCATCTCCACCAAGACCTTTAGGCATTCTAACATCCATATCAATAACACCATCATCACTTTTTACGTGGCCGTTTCTACCACCTTCTACACTAACTTTAGCTACATATAAGATATCCATAAAAAATAAATTTTAGTTTAATGATATTAACATAAAAGTAATGCAAATGTTTAGGATGAGGGATAAAAAATTAAACAAAATTTTGATAAAAAAATTTTATTTATATGATACAAAAACGTGTGGAAAATTTTATCTTTGCTTAAAAGTTTAATTTTATGAAAAACGCGAATATCAAATCTGATTTTGATCCAATACTGGTTGAATTTTACAATTCTACAATTAAAGTAAACACTTGTCCTTATTGCAATAGCAGTAGTTTTTACAGGCACGGAAAATATAAATTTACATATCGTTATAAATGCAGGGAATGTAAAAAAACTTTTATCCCAAGCACAGGGACTTCTATTCACTACCTAAAAAAGAAAAAGGTTTTTTTAGACTATGCTGAGATTTTAAAAGCTGATGGAATACTAACTTTACGAAAAATGTGTAAAAGGGTTGGTATTGCACCGCTTACGGCGTTTGATTGGCGGCATAAAATTTTAGCATCCGTTTCATATAATGATAAAAGTTTAGGGGAAGAAGCCTTATGTAAAGATGTTTGGATTTTATACAGTTTAAAGGGAAGAAAGGGAGTAAGATTTGATAATAAAATGTTTATAAAAAATCTAAAAGATCTGGATAAGAAAACATCTAAATTAGTTGCTGCAGACGGAAATTCCGGATATTCCATAAAATTGTCAAAGGTTGGAAGTCTTGAAGTTAGTGATATTAAAAGAGTTTTAGAAATGAAAATTAAAGGAACCAGAAGGATAATTACTACCGAAAACAATATCTTTAATGATTTTGCTCAAAACTTAAAAATTGAACACAAAAAAATAAAATCAGAATTTATAAAACCTAAGGAATTAAGGCTGAGAAATTTTTTTAGTTTTAATGAAGATTTCAGGCATTGGATTAATAATTCTTTAAGAGGTGTTGCTACGAAATACATTCAGCTTTATGCAAATTTTTATTCTTATTGTCGAAAAAAAATCTTTGATCCATTGAGTAGGAGTGTATTTATGAAAAAATATGTTTGGAGAATTTTTACAAGTATGGAAAATATTTATAAATCCTTTTTAACAAATTATTCAGAAATAGCATATACCGCTCCGATAAAAAGGTATTGGAAGACTTCTGGTATATATTTTATTGAATCAGATAAGGTGCCTTATTAAATTAAAGTATCAAAATGTTGTTAAATTTTATATTTTTGCGAAAATTTAAGTATTATGGAATTTGATGTTTTTTCTTATGTAGTGTTGCCATTATTGATATTTGTAGCTAGAATATTTGATGTTACAATAGGTACAATCAGAATTATTGTTGTGGCAAAGGGGAATAAGTTACTTGCTCCAATATTGGGATTTATTGAAGTATTAATCTGGATCGTAGTAATTGGGCAAATAATGGGAAATCTTAGTAACTGGGTATGTTATGTGTTTTATGCAGCAGGATTTGCAACCGGAAATTATATAGGTATGGTTATAGAGGAAAGAATTGCATTGGGAATAGTAGGATTAAGGCTGGTTACCGCAAAACCTGCTACTGAATTAATGAAAAGATTGGAAGAGGAAGGCTATGGATTAACTTATATGGATGCTCATGGCATGAGAGGTCCTGTGCATGTTTTATATATAACATTAAGTAGAAAAAGACTGAATGATCTAGTAAAATTGATAAATCAGTATAATCCCGGAGCATTCTATACAATAGAAGATATAAGAATGGTCAACAAAGGAGTATTTGCCCAATCCAATAAAGACAAAATGGGAATATTTCGCAGAAAGGGAAAATAGAATATGATTTTTAGAGAACTTTTCTCAGATAATAAGATTTTAGAAGCTATTGAATCATTTGGTTATGAAGAGTTAACCGAAATTCAGGAAAAAGTAATTCCCTCGATACTTGAAAGTAAAGACATACTTGCCTGTTCAAAGACAGGCAGTGGAAAAACTGCTGCTTATATATTACCAATAATTAAATCGCTTTCGGAGAATTTTACAGATGGAATTAGGGCAGTAATAATTTGTCCAACTCGAGAAATTTGTCTTCAAATTGAAGAACAGATTGCAGGATTAGCTTATTATTATGAAAAAATATCTTATATATCCATCTATGGAGGAAATGATCAAGATAGTTTTGTAAAACAAAAAAATGCTTTAAGTAAAGGAGTTAATATAGTTGTTGCAACTCCCGGAAGATTGCTATCTCACATGGCACTTGGATACATAAATTATGAGAAATTGCAGTTTTTAGTTTTGGATGAAGCTGATGAGATGCTCGACATGGGATTTTATGAAGATATAATGAAAGTTTTAACTTATCTTCCTTCGCGACAGACTTTATTGTTTTCGGCAACTATGCCACAAAAAATAAAAGTTCTTGCAGAAAAAATTCTGAAAGAGCCAATAATTATTGATTTAAATAAATCAAAACCAGCTGATGAGATAAATCAATTGGCATATTTAGTATACCCTGACAACAAATTGAAGTTATTATTTTATGTTTTAAATAATTATCAATATAAAAGAGCTATTGTTTTTGCCTCAACAAAAACATCTGCCGGCAATATCTATAAAAAATTAAAAGAAAGTAAATATAATGTTATAGCTATAGATTCTTCCTATAACCAATTACAAAGAATTGAGACAATTCGTAAGTTTAAAACTCGAGAAAACATAATTCTTGTTTCTACAAATTTATTATCACGAGGAGTTGATATAGAAGATGTTGAATTGATAATTAATTATGAAATTCCGGAAAAAGTGGAAGATTATGTTCATAGAATAGGAAGAACTGCTCGAGCCGGTAAAACCGGATTGGCTATTAGTTTAATACAACCATCAGAATTTTCTTATTTCCAACGTATTGAGAAATTTATGAACAAAACTGTCGAAAAATTCTCTTGCCCTGAAGAAATCGGTAATTCTCCGGTCTATGAAATAGTTCGCAAATCCAAGCAGAATTATAAAAGAAGATCTTTTAAAAGAAAAAATCAATAATATTCAGAGCTTTGCTTTTTTCTACGTGTACGAGCTTCTTTAAAAGTAATTTTATCAATAATATCTCTGATTAATTCGCCAAATGTGTTAAAGTCTTTTGTGTAGAATACCCCAACGCCGGATGTGTATGGCCCGAATTCGGCTTCTAATTCATCATTCTTTCTAGAAAATCCTTTAATCCTGAAGTTGCCTGATCTGTTAACTTTTAACTGGATTTCAATATCTCCGACAAAGGCATTGTTATGAGTTCTACCTTCGCCGTAAGCCATATTCCCGTTTATTAAGATTCTGTCATTAAGAAGTTGTGTCGAGAGTGCAAGTTCTACTTCTTGTCCCGATATATCCGTTGCTCCCGGATTATACTTAAAACCAATGTCGAAATCTCTGCTTATCTGGGATAACCAATTACTAATTTGATTCGACAAAAGTTCAGAAGATGTTGTACCTAAGGCTGTTGTAGTTGTACCTATTTGAGATGTAGGATCCATACCGGGCATAGCCTGACTAAATCTGTTGGTTATCAAAAGAAATAGCATCTGTTTATTTATTTCGTCTTGAGTCATGCTGGCCAATTGACTCTTGACTTTTTCGTTCGCATTTGGAATTTTAATGTCAAAAACAATTTCAGGCGACATCAAATTACCTGTCATTTTCATGTAACATTCTATGTTGGTAGGTCTATTATATACTTCTGATGAGTCAATATCAAAACCGGTCATCAATTCCTTTAAAGGAGCCTTAGTATAATAAACTGCATTTAAGTTTAAAATTGCTTCGTAAGGATCTCCATACCAGGTAATAGTACCCCCAGGTTGAATCCGGAATCTTTTGTTAATAATGTTTTGCAGTGTGAATAAGTAATCTCCTTCTAAAATTTCAACTTCACCATACATGTAAAAATCTTCGTTCGAAGTGTACTCCATTTTTAAGTTTCCCTTTGCAAAACCTCTGATAATATCGCCTACTTTAGGGTCAAAAACAATTTGCACCTCAGCATCAGGAGTAATTTCAACATCCATCTTAAAATAGTATTTTGAGCCTTGAGTAGGATTGCCGGAAGTGTTTATTTCTGAAGAATCCACCGATGGTTGAATAAAGGTTATAAAATCTACATAAGAAGTTTCGTATGTTGATGTCATTGGTAAGAAAAATCTCGTTAATGGCATTGTTTTTCCAAAAACATCTATGCCATAATTGTCCAAATCTCCTCTAAATCTTATTGATCCAGATGCATAAACATTACCATAAAATAAATCATTATCTTTTTCGGTTGTATTCATAGCTTTCAGATTATCAAAAACAGCAGTAATATCAAACCTGAAATTGCTGAAATTGTTATGTAAAATCGAGCCATTTACTGTAGCCGGATTTTTATTTACATCAAAAAGTTTAAAGTTATTAAATACTATGGCATTATTGCTAAATGTAATTTTATCATCTGTGCTTAATCTTAGATTTAAATAGTCATATGTTAATTCTGTTTTTTCAAATTTTATAAAACCTTGAATTTCGGGGTCTTTAATATTTCCATTTATTGTTAATATTAAATCCATGTAACCGTTTACATTGCTTATTTCAAGGTCACTTAAAAAGTCTTCGAACATATTTAAGTATAAATTATTAACATTCAGGTTGAAATCTATACTGTCTTTTTTAGGATAATAATTTGTTCTTAGTTTCATTAACTTATTGGACCCTTCAATCCTAATTCCGTTTTCATCATCAGTATATGCTCCGCTGATATCGAACCTGCCAAAATCTTGTTCATTAATTTTAAAATCTGCAATACTTACTGAAGCTCTGAAGTTAGGATCTCCTAAAACACCGGACAGTCTCCCATTACCTGAAAGTATTCCATTAAATTTAAATCCAATATCTTCAATATAATTATTAAAGTTAGAAACATCTACATTATTTATCAGAAAACGTAAAACATTTTTACTTTCCGCACCAACCTCTCCATCAATTGATAAAGATTGATTGTTGTGTGAAATCATAAACTTATCAATGCTGAAAATATTATTTGTTAATTTTAGAGGCGTTCTTCGAATTTCCCAGACTCTGTTTTCAACAATAAACCAAGAATTTTCAAGTGCTCCATAAAAGTTTGGAGAAGTAATGTTTTCGTCTAATTGAATTCTTGTATGTAAAAAGATATTACCTGAATTATTTCGCTTAGTATCATTGTTATTCCATAATAATCTTAAATTAATACTATCGTTTTGTGTTGAAATTGTTAATAAAAAGTTTTCAAAAACCGGAAAAGTCTTTGTACTAATTTCTTGTATTGCTAAAATTAAACTTAACGAATCTTCAAAAGTATTTAAATCAATTTGAGATCCCCAGAAGTAAATGCTGTCATATTTTATTTCCGGAAGTGATAAAACTAGATTTAGTTTATTGTCAAGTACAGAGAAAAATCCTTCTCCAATAATATCCTTATTAATAGATAAATGTGGTAAAAATATCTCTGTTAATTGATTTGTGTTTTTAAGAGTAATGTCAAAATTTAATGTGTTTTCTGATTTAAAAACATCGTGTTCTTCATGCTTTACAAACGAAGGTATATAGTTAGCAAGCATGTCATTTATTGCCATAAACATTTCATTAAATAAAAACTTGCCACGGAAATTAGCATCCAGAAAATCAGACCTAACTCTTAAGTTTTGATCTGAAGTTGTTTCATCAATAAACGAACTTATTGAGAAATTCCCGGCTTTTATAAAATTATTATTTTGCGAATAGTATAAATCACTTAAATTAACATTACCTTCAGGGAAAGTGAATATTTCACCTTTAATATCGGCATAAATATTAAATCGTAACTCAGAATTTAGAGAATCCGGTACAATATTGATTTTACTTAAATTTGCTTTTAAATCTGCTTTTAAGTCAATAACAGGGCTCTTTCCCCGGTCATCGAATTGTCCATATAATTCAACTTGCAGGTTGGGATCATTAATTAAAATTTCACCTTTATAAAAATCATTGGAAATTTCACTTTGAACCTTTATGCCATTGTAGTTGTAGCCTAGAATACCTAAATTTAAAATATCTGCTTTTATTTTTGTCGAGTAATTTCCTGATGAATCTGTATTTCCATCTATTTCAGTTATAAAGTTTATTTTACTAAAAGTGTTAGGGTCCCCTGTAATTCTGCCAAGGTCAATGTCAGTTCCTCTGACTTTTCCTTTAAATCTTATAAAAAAACTTTCGAAATCACTTTTTATCGAAAGGTCGGTATTTATTGATCCAACCGAGGAATTAAAACTACCGTAAGCGACAAGGTCATTGAGCATACCGGTTAAATTACCCGAGAAACTTATGTTTTCAATATCTTTTACTGACTGCGGTAGAATTGTAGGTTCTTTTGGATTTAAAGTGTTTAGAAGTCTTTGTAAATCTGTAGTGCTAACTTGAAGTTTAGAAATATTTCCAAAAATGAAGGCTAAGTCAATATCTGGCATGCCGTCAATTGAAAGATCCGCCGATAATCTTGAGTTTTCGCCGTATCTTAAGCTGAATTTATTAAATCTGAATTTTGATAATCTTCCTTTAAAATTCCCTGAAATATGTATCTTGTCGTGCCAATGCCTATATTCCGGCATAAATGGAGACAAATCTGCAAAATCAAAAATTAAAGTATCAATATCCAGAACAAATTTTGACTTATTAATTAAATCATCCAGATAGCTTTCATCACTTCCTTCTATTGCTAATTGATTGCATTTTAAAGTGGAATTAAATGTTTTTAATAAAAAATTATTTAATTCAATACCTTTTGGATGAAACACAAAGTCGGCACTCAATTTAATAATGTTAATCCCTGAATTTTCATTTAAAGTAAAATCTTTTATTGAGAAAAGAATAGAATCCGATTGATATCTGAAATTTTCTATTCTAAGGTTTATGCCATTAACCAGAAGGTTTGAAGCATCAAATAAATCATTGTTTTTTGCTCCTGATACATCCCGAAATTTGAAAGAAGAATTTTTAAATTCAAAATTATTACAAATAATAGTTATCGGTTTTGTTGCTTGTGTCGTATCTGTTGTTTCTGAACTGAATTTATTTAAAATGTACTCATAATTTGCTGTACCTGTTGAATCAATCCATACATTTGCAAAAGCTTCATTAAAAATGAATTTATCAATATGAACTTTGCGATCCAGAACTTTGATTTTAGATATCTGTAAATTTATTTCTTTAACAAAAAGTAATGTATCCCCTATTGTGTCGTTTATCCTGATGTTTTCAAGAACAAGTTTATCGGGAAAACTTAAATATACTCTGTCGAGAGTTAAATCTATTTCATAATATTTAGCTGCAAAATTTATGATTTTTTTTGTCAAAAAACTTTGAATAGGAGGCGAAATAGCCAGAATGTAAAGCAGCATTATGTTTTTGACAAAAATCAAAAACAAGAATAAAAATACTCTCTTTATTCTAATCCTATTCAAAATGTTTTTATTTACATTGCAAATATCATGAAAAAAAATTAATCTATACAGAAAAAGAATTAGTTTTGTGAACGAAATTTTGTTGAAAAGATGAGTGTAAAGGTTTTGGGAATAGAATCTTCATGTGATGACACCTCTGCTGCTGTTCTGATAGATGGGAAGTTATATTCAAATGTGATAAATTCTCAGTCAATTCATCAAAAATATGGAGGAGTTGTACCTGAATTAGCAAGCAGAGCTCACCAGCAAAATATTGTATTGGTTGTGAAAGAAGCTCTCGAATTAGCAGAGTTAAGTTTCGCTGATATTGATTTGATTGCTTTTACACGAGGTCCAGGTTTGTTAGGATCTTTACTTGTAGGTTCTTCTTTTGCTAAAGGTCTTGCAATTGCAGGAGGGAAAAAAATTATTGGAGTAAATCATCTGCATGGTCATTTATTGGCACATTTCTTACGCGAAAAAAACGAACCGGATTTTGTTCCTAAATATCCATTCTTGTGTTTGTTAGTATCAGGAGGACATACTCAAATTATTGTCGTTAAAAGTGCTCTTAATTATGAAATAATAGGCGAAACCATTGATGATGCTGCCGGAGAAGCTTTCGATAAATGCGCTAAAGTTTTGGGACTCGGATATCCCGGAGGTCCGGTAATTGATAAGTTGGCTCAGAAAGGGAATCCTGATTCAATCAAATTTTCAAAACCTCAAATTCCGAATTTTGACTTTAGCTTTAGCGGACTAAAAACCTCCTTTCTCTATCATATCAGAGATCAAATACACAAAAATCCCGAATATTTGAGCGATAATCTCGAAAACATATGTGCATCACTCCAAAAAACTATAGTGGAAATTTTAGCCGATAAACTTGCAAAAGCTGCAAAAATCACAGGAATAAAGGAAATCTCCATATCGGGTGGAGTATCTGCAAATAGTGGATTACGGACACAATTATTAAATATGGCAGAAAAAAATTCATGGAATCTGCATTTGCCCAAATTAAAATATACCACCGATAATGCTGCCATGATTGCTCTTGTGGGCTATTATAGGTTTATTGAAGGATATTACGATTCTCTTGATGTAAGTACAGAAGCAAAATTAAATTTTTAACAAAAAAATAATTATTTGGTATAAATTTTGCTTAATTTTGAGCTATCTAAAAATTTTTAAATTAAATGTTATGAAAAGGTTTATGTTTTTGATTTTTGCGGTTGCTTTTGCCGGAATTATTTATGCACAACAAGAAGGGCCGGCAATTTCATGGAAAGCTACAGTGCATGATTTTGGAACTTTTAAAGAAGAAGCAGGAATTCAAACTGCCACATTTGAGTTTGTAAACACAGGAAACGCACCACTTTATCTGACAAATGTTAAAGCATCTTGCGGATGTACTACCCCGGAATGGAGTAAAGAACCAATTCAACCCGGTGGAAAAGGTTATGTTAAAGCAGCTTACAACCCGGCTAATCGTCCCGGAAAATTCAATAAGTCAATTACTGTAACAACTAACGAAACAACTCAGCCAACATCTGTACTTTATATTAAAGGAGAAGTTATACCAAAAGAACAACAAGCTAACTAATAACTAACCTATAAATTTATAGCTATGAAAAAAATGATGTTTTTGTTTTATTTAATGACAGTTTCATTAATTGTATTTTCACAAACAAAACAAGCCTCAATAAGTTGGGATAAAACTGTACATAATTTCGGAACTTTTAAGGAAGAAGCCGGTCCTCAAACCTGTACATTTACATTTACAAATACCGGTAACGAAGTACTTTACCTTACAGACGTTAAAGCCTCTTGCGGATGTACTACTCCCGAATGGACAAAAGAACCTGTAAAACCCGGAGAAAAAGGTTTTGTAAAAGCAACTTATGATCCTAAAAACAGACCAGGTAAATTTAATAAATCTATCACCGTGTCCTCTAATGCCGATGTTGCAACTTCAATGTTGAGAATCGAAGGTGAAGTTATCCCAAGGGAAAAAGGAATTGAAGATTTTTATCCAAGAAATATCGGAGACCTAAGACTAACTACCTCGCACTTAGCATTTACTAAAGTATATAATACCGAAACAAAATCAGATACTATTGGCATTGTTAATATGAGCTCCGAACCAATGGAAATAACTTTCGAAAATGTTCCTCCTCATATTACGATTTCAGTAGAACCAAAAAAACTTGCCGGTAAAAAAACTAATGAACCCTACGGACAAAAGGGAGTTATAAGAGTTACATACGATGCAAAGAAACGTAACGATTATGGTTTTATAATGGATAGAATTGATCTTGTAATCAACGGTAAAAAAGTTGACCAAAATCGTATTTCTATTAGTGCCACCATTGAAGAAGATTTTAGACATCTTACTGCCGAAGAACTTGCTAATGCACCAAAAATAGAATTTGAAACGATTGATTATGACTTCGGTACAATTAAACAAGGTGATAAAGTTTCTTATAATTATGTGTTTAAAAATACCGGTAAAAGCGATTTGATAATTCGAAAAATAAAAGCCTCTTGTGGTTGTACTGCAACAAATCCCGAAAAAATGGTTATCAAACCGGGAGAATCCAGCCATATAACAGCTACTTTCAATTCTACAGGCAGAACCGGTAAACAAAGTAAAACTATTACGGTAATCACTAACGATCCAAAACAATCTTCCATAACTTTGAAGATTAGCGGAAACGTTGAATAATAAAATTTAACTATTATTTTAATTAAAAATCTTTTAGGAATTAACTCCTAAAAGATTTTTTTTTAACTTGCAAATAAAAAAAATGAGAAAAATTTTTCTTGTATTTTTAGTTTATATAGGAATTATTGAGTTTAGTTTCTCTCAAAAAAACTATCACGATGGTGTTTTAATTATTAAAACAAAAAATGCCGAAGCTGTAAAGAGCTATGTTAGTACAATTCTCGGATGCCAAAAAAATGAAATTTCCCTTCAACACGAATTTGTTTTACCTCCAGATTACAAAAACAAACTTGAAGAAGCTAAAATAAAGTATGGCAATATAATTCCTGATATTAGTAATATTTATAGACTGAATTATAAATCGGATTATGATGAGTTAATACTTTCTCAAAAATTGTCAAAGCTGGACTTTGTAGAATATTGCGAACCTTTATATAAAATAGACTTACTTTATGTTCCAAATGACCCGTTAAATTCAAGTGATCAATATTGGCTACAAAATATTAAAGCCTTTGAAGCCTGGGATATCCATAAAGGCGATACTAACACTGTTATAGGAATTTCGGATACAGGAATCGACCTTTCGCATCCAGACCTAATTTATAATATAAGGTATAATTATCTTGATCCAATTGACGGAGTTGATAACGATAGTGATGGTTATATTGATAACTTTAGAGGTTGGAATTTTGGAGAAAATAATAATAATGTTCAGGCATCGGAAAATCCTCACGGGACTTATGTTTCGGGAATAGCCGGCGCTTCAACAGATAATGGCATCGGAGTTTCGGGAGCCGGATTTAAATGTAAAATTCTCCCACTAAAAATCATGAATTCTCAAGGTGTAATAGATAATGCTTATCAATCAATAATTTATGCAGCACTTCATGGCGTTGACGTTATAAACTGTTCTTGGGGTTCTACATATTATCAGCAAATGGGGCAGGAGGTCGTTACTTACGCTACATTGGTTCACGACTTGTTAATTGTTGCAGCAGCAGGTAATACAAACAGTGAAGTGGAATTTTATCCGGCTTCTTATGAATATGTAATGTCGGTTGCTGGCACTACTTCTCTAGATGAAAGATGGTCGCCGGAAAATACTCCAACAGGAGCCGGATCATCTTATTCCTACTCTGTTGATATTTCGGCTCCCTCGGCAATGTTTAAAAGTACTGATAATGGCGGTGGTTATACTCTGATGTGGGGAGGAACATCCTTTGCTGCTCCTATAGTGTCGGGAGCGGCTGCAATTCTAAGATCTTATTATCCTCAACTAACTGCCCTCGAAATTATTGAGCATTTGAAAAATACTGCGGATATTATTGATACCATACTTTATAATATTCCTTACGCAAATAAATTAGGAAAGGGACGTTTAAACCTTTACAGAGCTTTAAGCGAGGATTTCTCACCTTCGGTAAAATTCAGAAATCTATTTGTAAACGAAACGGCTAATTATGTAACACTAAACGGAAATTTTCAGAATCTCCTCGCTCCGGTTGAAAATCTTAAAGTTAACATTAGTTTAATAGCCGATTATTGTGAAATTGTTAACGATATTTTGGAAATTGGCACTCTTGAGGCATCTCAAATATATGTTTCAGATAACGAGATAGTTATACAGAAAGACCAAAATATACCTTATGATTATGAAATTATTGTGAAATTTGACTATGTCGGCAATAACTACAGCGATAAACAATTTGTTAAAATCCGAATAAATCCCGGATATAAAAACATTAATACTGATAAAATCTTATTATCTGTAACTCCAAATGGGCGTATTGGTTATTCGGACTTATCCGGAAGTATTGGCAACGGAATGATTTTCGACAACATCTTTTCTTTGTTTTATGATTGTGGAATCATTACCGGAAATTCAGCTTTAAATTTAAAATCTTCCATTCGTCAATCTCCCGATTTTAAAAATTTTATTTTTCCTTATTATGTCAATAATTGGGACCTCCACCACTGTCGTGTGGTTTTGAACGACAGCTTGGATGTTTCGCCAAATGGACTCGAGATTATTTGTGATTATTATGCCTGGGAAGGAGAGGAAAACAAAAACTTTATTATTGCCGATTTTAAATTAGTAAATAAAGGGTTATACGATCAAAATAATTTCTATTTCGGAATTTTTACGGATTGGGATTTGATAAATCCTTCCCGAAACAGTATTGGCAGCATTCCTGAACATAATTTTGTTTATTGCCGTTCTGATGTTAATCAAAATCTATATGCAGGCATAAAAGTGTTGAATTCTCAAAATGTAAAAAATTATTTTATTCCTCAAATTTCCGGTGGTGACGGAGTTGTTGATCTAACAAACGGGCTTGAAGACCTCGAAAGGTTTTATATGATTAGTAATGAATCTTTTTCATATACAGGTAGTTCAGATATTGTAGGGGTTACTTCTACCGGTCCTTTTAATTTGTTGGCAGGTGATACGGTTACAATCGGAATGGCTTTTGTTGTTGCCGACAATTTGTTCGATTTAAATAATGCATTAATTCAATCCCAGGATCTGTATTTTAATGAGTTGTATCCTCAATTCATCGCTAACGAGAATATCAAAGAATTTAAAATTTTTCCAAATCCTGCTATTGATAAATTATTTATTGATTGTAAATCTTGCACCAACTCTAAGTTTGCACTTTATGATATTTTTGGTAAACCTGTTTTAAATGGTGATTTAAATACCTATTATATTAATTTAAACTCATTAAATACCGGAATTTATTTTCTTGAGATCTACAGTACTGATGAAATTGTGAAAACAAAATTTATAAAACATGATTTGAAATAGATCTTTAACTTTGGATATTTTTCAAAATAATTTCGGAATCTTTAACAGATTTTTTCAACCACTCTGCAAGAATAATATCTCTTTCCTTTTTTGACAGATGCCAATCTATATTTGATTCGTTTAACTTATTCCTGAGTTCATAGAGAAAAATTGCCGCAGAAACTGAGATGTTAAAACTTTCCGTGAACCCGAACATTGGTATATTTACATGTTCATCTGCAATATTAAGAGCAATTTCAGATAAGCCGGGGAGTTCGGCTCCGAATACTAAAGCAACTTTCCCTTTTTTGATATCAAACTTTTGAAGTGAATTTTCTTTTGTATGTGGGGTTGTAGCAATAATACGGTAGCCTTGTTTTTTTAATTCAAGTAGTGCTCTTTCTGTATTATTTGAATATTGATTGTATCTATGAATATTTAACCATTGTGAAGATCCCATGGAAACTTCGGGATTTTCTTGATATTGAAAATTATTTTCTATAAAATGAACATCCTGAATTCCAAAACAATCACAAGATCTTAATACGGCAGAAGCATTGTGTGATTGAAATAAATCTTCCAGAACAACAGTAATATATCTGGTTCTGTTATCCAAAACTTCATTAAATTTATTAAAACGATTTTCAGTAATCATTCCTGAAAGAATATTGATAACCTTTTCTTCTGTCATTTTAAATAATTTTTGTACAAAAATAAAAAAAGGGAGCCGAAACTCCCTTATAAAATTCTAAAACGACGAAATTTACTTAACAGCATTCTTTAATTCGCTGCCAACTGTGAATTTAACAACTTTTTTAGCCGGAATGTTAATAACTTGTGTTGGTTTTTGTGGGTTGCGACCTTTTCTAGCAGCTCTTTGAGCAACACCAAAAGTTCCAAAACCTACTAAAGCGATTTTGTCACCAGCTTTTAAAGTTTCAGTTGTAGCTTCGATGAAAGCGTCTAAAGCTTTTTTTGCGTCTGCTTTAGTTAAATTAGCTTTTTTTGCAATTGCGTCAATTAATTGTGCTTTGTTCATTTTACTTAAATTTAATGGTTAGTAAATAATAATTTTCATGACAAATATAGCTATAATCAAGTATTTGTCAAGTTTTTAAGCAATTTTTTTTGCGAATTGTTGAAAAATTGTTGTAATTGTTAATTGCGATTGAGATTTTGTAAGGTTTTTAGAGTTTTGTTTAATAAAAAATAATTAAAAAATTAGACAAAAAATCCTAATAATTTGTTTATTTATTTTAATCTGTTGCTTTGCAAGTCCAATTAAATTATTAATTAATAAGTATTTTAATCAAAAATGAGGTATTTTTATAAAAATGTTTTGGATATGTAAATAAAGTGTGTGCAAAAAAATAACTTAAAAAAATTTTTCAATTCAATTTTTGTAGAAAAGAAATTTTATATATCTTTGCAGTGGAGAAATGGCAGAGTGGTCGAATGCGGCGGTCTTGAAAACCGTTGAGCTCGCGAGGGCTCCGGGGGTTCGAATCCCTCTTTCTCCGCGGAATAGAAAAGCAGAATAGCGCAAACCCTTGATTTTGAACAGAATCAGGGGTTTTTGCTTTTTAGGAATTGGGCAAAAATACCCCTATTTTAACACAGTTTGGTGTGCTATTCGGTGGACTAAAAAAATTTCGTGCTTAGTCCACCGAATTAGAGCCGAAAGCACTGAATGACAGCACTTTGAGCTTTGAAAATGAACCATAATTTGTTAAGTTTAATACTGTAAAAATTGGTAAATTATGGAGAAAAGAACGACATTGAGTTTACTGTTCTTTGTTAAGAGAACAAAACTTTTAAAAAACGGTGAAGCACCTATTTACATGAGAATCACAGTTATGGGTGAAAGGCTGGATTTAGCTTTAAATAGAAGTGTAAATTTGAAAATTTGGAGCTCAGAAAAAGGAGCTTGTGTTGGAATAACAAAAGAAGCTAGATTGCTAAATCAATACATTGAGAGCATTCGGATACAAATCTATCAGATTGTCAATAATTTAAAATCTGACAACAAACCGATTAACTTAACTTTAATAAAAAATGTATATCTTGGAATTGAAGAAGAAGAAGACAATGGAAAAAAGATTCTGGAGTTATTCCGTGAACATAATGACAGAATAAAAACTCTCGAAAACATTGACTACTCACCAGAAACAGTTGAACGTTACGAAACCTCTCTCAAACATACCAGGGACTTCATCAAACAAAAATACGACCGTGACGACCTTTATGTATCAGAGCTCGATCACGAATTTATTACTGACTATGAAATCTATTTTAAGACTGTCCGTAAGTGTGCACACAACACAACTTTGAAATACATCAAGAACTTCAAAAAGATTGTCAGACTAGCTATTACAAACGGACATTTGGATAAGGATCCGTTTGTAAACTTTAAAATGAGATTGAAAAAGGTTGACCGTGGCTTTCTCTCTGAAGAAGAGCTCAAAGTTCTAATCAATAAAAAGTTCAGCACACCCAGACTTGAACAAGTTAGAGATTGCTTTTTAGTTTCTTGTTTTACTGGGTTGGCGCATTCTGATTTAAAAAGACTTAGTCGTGAACATATAGTTATAGGAACAGATGGCGGAAAATGGATTAAGATTAACCGTAAAAAAACAGATAATCTAAGCACAATTCCGATTCTTGATGTAACTCAAAAGATTCTAGATAAATATAAATATGATGCTTATTGTCTGGCTAACAATGTAATTTTACCTGTAAATTCCAATCAAAAAATGAACGCCTACCTAAAAGAAATCGCAGATCTTTGTGGTATTAGCAAAAACTTCACAAGCCATCTCGCTCGCCATACCTTTGCTACCACTGTCACTCTCAATAACGATGTGCCAATCGAAACAGTTTCAAAGATGCTTGGCCACAGCTCGATAAATATGACAAAAACTTATGCCAGGCTTTTGGATAAAAAGGTTGGCAAAGACATGAAACATTTGAATAAAACCTACGTGTTAGAAGATGCATAAGACTAAATTACTTCCATTCTTTATCTTTGTATTTGGGGCTTCGTGCCCCATTTTTTTTTGCTTGATCTCAATGCAATAGGCCGATCTCGAAGAATTCAATTCCAGAGGAAGTCGCTGCCTGTCTGCTTATATCTATCTGTTTTTGCACCAACATCGGCTTTTCAAAATAGCGATGAATTCATGAGTTTTCCTGCGAATGTGTCTGCAAAGATGGCACGTCGTCCTGAACGCCACAATAGAAGATAAATAGATATTCCTAAGTGTTCAGATTGTTTTTCAGGCTTAATGAAACATTAGCCAACGCAAAATCGGTCAGCATTTCAATGTTGCGCTACTCTCCACTATTGAAAAGCTTTCCTCCGCTTTTGCTTGAGTAAACATTAAGAAAATCCTTCTCTCCTGCGTCGCTCAGTATTGTCTTAAAGTTTACCGCCAGCCCGCATTCTGCTGCGTGCTTAATAATATCTGAACACTAAGGACTATCTCTATTGCTGGCATTCAGTCCACCATGCCTTTATAATGCAGAACATACGCGAAAAAACTCATGAAATGCATTATGGAAAATTTTGAAAAAATGACAATTATGTGCAAAAAACAGGAAATAAGCAGACAGGCAGCTCCAACAATCTTTGGAAATGAACTCCGCTCAAAATCTATAATCTGCATAGGTCAAAAGTCGCAAGAGCCAACAGCTTTTTCAATTAACTCAAATATAAACAATTAAATTTTTATTTTATGGAAACTTTAGTAGCAAAGAAAACAAACGGAAAAGCAACTGAAAAAGAAGTTGCAGGTTTAAACGGAAAAAATGTTATCGCTCCAACCGCTTTTAAGCAGAACGAACAGCCAAAACCAAACGGACAGGAAAAACCAGAAGTTAAAGCAGTTGAAACAGTTGAACCGGTGCAAACTGTAGAACAGGCTGAAAAACCAGTTGAGGCAGTACAGGAAGTTATTAAAATTGTGGAAGTACCAGCACCACCAAAACCACAATTAACACTCGAGCAAAAAATCGAACGCATCGAAAACCTAAAAACCCTAATTGAGAAAAGGGAAAAATTAGAGGCAAGCAGAAAGAAACTGACATCTTTTGTCGTAGGTGCGAATCAATTTAGTGAATGTATTGTTTTGACTGATGAAAACGGCAACACCTTTAAAACTTCAAATACAGAAGTATTTGCAAAGGTTGTCGATGCCATCAACAACACGCTTGTAACAAAGATTACAGAGATTGAACAGCAAATCGAGTTTTAATTATTTGGGCAGTCCTGCAGGTAATTCTGACAGGCTGCCCTTAATTTTTTGATTATGGAAAATGAAAACAAAATATTGAAACCACAGCCCAAAAAGGCAGAACGACACATTTTGTCGGACAGAGAAAAATTAAATCTGATGATTGCCAAAAACCCTAAACTTAAAACTTTGATAGAGAAATTTGATTTAGTACTAATTAATAATTCACAGTCATGAACACAAACGAAATATACGAGCGCATAACATCAACAATTATTGAGATGTTGGAAGAACACCGAAACAATGATTTTTCGGAATGTTGGTACAGTTTAACAGGCGAAGTTTTCGCCCGAAACATAGTTTCAAACCACAGGTACAACGGCATAAATCAACTGTTGTTAAGTTTTATAAAACGTCGCAGGAACTACAGTTTAAACCGTTGGTTGACTTTCAAGCAAATTGAAAAGCTAAACGCCCGAATTGTAAAAGGCAGTAAATCTGCGATGGTGGTTTATACATCGGTAATGTATCTTGATGAAGAGACCGGAGCAAACATTACACGCATGGTCGAAGAAATGCTAAAAAAGAAACAATCCATTGAACACCTGAACATTAAGAAAATAGGCTACCTCAAAGACTACAAGGTTTTTAATGTTTGCTGTGTAGAAGGACTGCCGGCAGAATATTACGAACAACCCGAAATAGACAGTCTAACAGAAATCGAAAGGGATGAAAAGGCTGAAAACCTTGTTTTGGCTACAGGTGCAAACATTTGTTACGAGGCACAAAATGAGGCTTTTTACAAGCCATCAGAGGATAAAATATATTTGCCATTGTCGAAACAATTTGTTTCAAAAGATGCTTTTTATTCAATTCTGCTGCATGAACTTGGACATTGGACAGGAGCTGAAAGCAGATTAAACCGACCTTTAAACAATGTTTTTGCTTCACCTGCGTATGGATTTGAAGAGCTCATAAGTGAGTTGTCATCAGCATTTATTATGGCTTATCTAGGATATGAAAGCAGAATTACAGACAACGCCACCTACATCGAAAACTGGTTACAAGTTATGAAGGACGACAAAAAGTTTGTTATTTCTGCTGCCTCACACGCACAAGCAGCAGCAGATTATATTCTACAGGCTGCAAATATGAAAGAAATCGCAGCCTAAACAACATGGGTTTTCTTGCCGGCAAACGGGAAGAAAATTCGCTTCACCCAGACCAACGCTGCCACTTTCACCCGAACCTGTGGCATTTTCTTCCCGTTTGCGGAAGAGGTGCTTTGCAGATTTTTAAACCCTGAATATCCAATAGAAAATCTATTACGACTTTAAATCCCTGCGAAATCAAACTCTACGTTGAATTTTATTCGATAACCGTACCAATGGGTACGCTTATCTCACAAAATCCTTGATTTCTTTGGGCTTTAAAGCCTCACTACGAAGTTCTATTGCATAATCAGGGTTACACCTCACCGCAGTCCATACACACGGCTATTCTCCTACAAATAGCCAAATTACACATAATGCAGGTAAGGCGGGTGATGCAGGAAGTTGAATGTTTTTATCTGTATCAATTAACGATAGTACTTTTTATCAAAAAAAGTTTTTTTTAATTTTCTTGTTTTTCATAGCAGAGAGGCCTTGCAAATACTATGTTTCTTAGATGTGTTGTTCATAGTATTGTCATAGAGACATCATAATACAGTCATAGCATTGTCATAATACCGTCATAATACACTCATAACAAGCTCATCTGGGACTCATAACAAGGTCATAATAAGCTCATAATAAAAAAATAGAGGAAATTAGTACGGTATAAATTCTGATAAAATAGTTTAGAGCAAATCTAATTTCTGGACTGGATTAAATTTACAATCAAAAAACGATGAAAGCAAAAACACTTATTACTACAGAAGAAATGTGCCGGCAAAACATTATTGCCGTAAAAGTGGAAGACTCATCCAGGGTTTATAATAATACGCTTGGCGGAACCATAACCAAGCCGATACGCAGGACAAAGTATCTGAAGGTCTGCTGGATGTGCGGAACTCCTTATGAAAGCCATAAATCAAGTTCCTACGCCTGCTCACAAAGATGCTCAAACAACCTGGCGTATGCTCTTAATAATGGCTACGCTCCACCAGCCAATATGGAGGAGCTGACAAAGGCGAAAAATGTGAAGGAGGTGGTTAAGGGATGGATTGGGGAATGAAAAAAGCTCCATCACAATTTTTACAGAGGCCTTAAAAAGTTGAATGAATTACTTGTACTTTACATATTAAGTTGCTTTATTGAATCTTCAATCAAACTGGCACTTAAATATTCAAATAGTACTTTAAAAAGTAAAGAATCATCATTGCTACCGTAATTAAACTTACAACACTTAATTACTCATCTTGATATTACAATTGTTGTAGACAACACATTATCATCTTTGTAGATATTTAGGGCATATAAACCAGAAGTTAAATCAGAATTAATAACAATTTCATCACTAAATTCATATTCTTTACTAAATACAATTGCACCAAGAGAATTAATAATTTCTATTTTAACATTTTTTTCTAATGGTTCTATCATCTTTATAATAAAATCCCCACTATTCGGATTCGGATAAACACTAATGTTATCTGATAATGGAATTTTGTCAATATTTTCACTGCTATTTTTTTTAAATGAAGCACATGTAAATGGTTCTATAGCTCTTATAGAAACATTGCTTCCCGTTAAAATACTAGTGTTATTTTGAATTGCAATTGACTCTCCAAAGTAACCAATTTCTGCATCTTCTGAATATGTTACTATACAATTATTGCCACCAATTAATATGTTAGAACTGTATATATCACTTCGAAAATTGTTAATAACTTCTGAACACTGATTGAAATTTGATTGAAAACTAATTATTCCAAATAATTCAGCTTCCCCTGGGTCAAGAACAATAGTTTTATTGTTACAATCTAAACTGAAAGTTATGTTCAAAACATCAAACAAATCTAGTGATTGATTAAAATTTATATCAATAGTTTGTTGCGTTGTAAGACTTTTATTAAATACCCAAAAATACACGTTATTATATTCATCTTTCAAAAAGGAGACAGCTATATTGGTTAAGGAAGAACCACTATTTGCAACTATTGGATTTGATATATCGAAATATGTCTGAACGATTGGCTCATTTTGAAACATTGACCAAGCAGACTGTGAAGGGATCTCGTCAAAGTTGCCGATTACTACAGTAGATTGATTTGTTACATGATATGCGCTTATAAACTCTAAACTTGTTAATACATCTCCAGCATTAATTAATTTATTGTGCAAATCCACTAAGTCGCTAATAAACACATCATCATATACATTATCCCATCTATTCATGCATAAATTACAATTGGTGGATATGCCAGGATAGTAGCTGCCTCCTCCACAACTAGCCTCTCTTGCCCAATAAAATATGCCTTTTGCTCCATAAAATACATTAGCAAAAATTTGATAGCGAAATTCCGCTAATGAAATTGCTAAAGGATAAGTCTCTAGGCTAGGGGCTAACATCATTGTAAAAGGTAAATCATATTGTGCTGATTTTCTGGCAAATATATCTAAATTATAAAAATATCTATATTTATTAGTAGGGTTAACAAATGGATAAAAATCCCCAATAAGAATATTTGGACTAGTATTTAAAATATAAGCATCAACATAAGATTCGTATTCTAACATTGTTGGAAGAGATCCTGGTATACCAAATAACTGTTCATAATTAGCATACGAAGGATAAAGTGTCGCCAATCGATAATGTGAAGAGTTATTATCTGCAATATCACCATAAAACCAAGATATTTCGCTAAACTTTGGCTGTGATGGTTCATCTATGACATGCCATCCAATTACAGCAGGATGATCTCCCCAGTATTGTAAACCGCTTTGGCAAAGTGTACTATTGTATGATGAACCAGGTGCTAAATACCAATTTATATTAACTTCCGGGCAATTTAAAATGACATCTAAATTCAATAATTCAGCCCGATCCAAAAATTCTTTTGATGGAAGTGTAGTAACCCATTTCGTTGGACACTTTAGAAGATTGTGATATGGTAGAATAAGATTAAACTTTTGATCAGATAAAGTTTTTAGGTAATTATAATCTAATCCTTCAGTAATCTCGGTACCTGGAATTGCATAACTTGCATTATCAAAATCATAAACGCCGATTCCAATAAAAAACTTTTTTTCTTGCGAGTGTGAAAAATTACTTATTAAAATTAATAAGAATAAATAGTATAATTTTTTCATAACGATTGTAATAATTACTATTTAACTTGTTGTTGGACATTATCAATTTCTAACTTTAGTCTCGAAACTTCTTTATTTAAGTCGATAATGTACAACGTTAATTCCTCAATTTTTTTCAACAATAAAGAATTCATTTCACCAATTTCCACACCATTTTCTTTAATTTGTTCAGCGTTTGGTACAGAAGGAAGATGCCCATTTTCTTTTATATATAATTCAACATCACTTAGTTGCATTATATTGTAATCATTTGAAAAAACATAGTCTGGCCAACTTGATTGTAGCTTAATAACAAGCTCTTCAGCAATTATTTTCCCTCCAACAGCTAATTTGTATCCAGATGGAACTACATATTGGCTCCCATCATTACCATAATTAGTGGAAGATATTCCAATTGCAACAGCTCCATTTCCTTGTAAAATTAATGGCGTAGTCCATGAGTTTCCAGTTCTAAAAAACAGATTGTCTTTATAGTCAATGAATGCATGGCTTGCATCCGGTGCATAATGAATTCTTATCCCATCTGTGTCTAAACCTAAATCTGCTTTCCCAATAGCAATGTTTGCCCCTACTGGAAATGTGAGGTTTGTGAAGATATTAACTGTTCCATTGCCTTTTATCTCCATTCGATTAAGGTTATATGTTCTTAAAAAGAACGAAGAGTTTGTAGTCGTTCCAATAAAAGAATTAGGAGTGTAAAATCTTATATTTCCAGCAATAGTTAGTTTCTCACTGTTGGCAGATGTTCCAATACTCAATGTTCCTGAAGACGGAATATAGATCAAACCAGTGCTCGTCATTCTCATTCTTTCCGTACCATTTGTAGAAAATGACATATTATTTGGAGATAGCATATACATGCCAGTTGAGGTAGAGTTTGTAAATGAGTAACTAGGATCATTAGCACTACCATTTGGATAAAATATTTGTTCGTCGGTAATTCTTGGTACCCCAGCAAATTTTATTGCTCCTGATAAATTAATATTCCCACTCACATCAAGCTGCTCAGTGGGATCATCAGTGCCAAGTCCTAACGGCCCTGAAGGTGGGTATGGGTATGTGTTTGTCTGAGAAAACATTTTACCTCCACTTGTAGAAAAAGCGATTAAAATGATTATTAATGTAAAATAGTTTAATTTCATATTATAGGTCTTAAAGTTTATAAATAAAAATGTAATAACTATTTTTTACTTTTATTATGTAAATCTGAAAATTATATATGAAACACAAATGAATATACATTAATCATATTAAATTATTTATAAGTATTATTAATAGTCTATCTGTATTTAAAATGATGACATAAAAGCGATTAAAACTAATATCTCAGTTATTAAAAATATGTAGTGATATAACTAATTTGATTGGACGGTACTGACAATTTTTAAATTCTGTCAGTTTTTGTGGTAGTTAAAAATTAAGTAAAAATAGTATAAATAGTAATAATAACAAAAGACTTTTTATGCGAATTTTGTTTTAGTCTTTCCTTTGTAAAGAATTCATTTTTTTATAAATTTGCAAAATGAAAAGAAAGCTAATAATTATCATTCGCAAGCTTGGCTTATCAATGCTGTCCGACAAATGCAGGTTCCATTTGCACAAGATTAAATATCGTAAAAATATTTCTGACTTTTTTAAAACCAATGATGGAGTGCCAATGCCTCCGGCATATTTCATTTACGAAACTTATAGGTTAAACTATAATGGGTATTATTTTGGTGGTAAAGAAACAGCTCAGGAATTAGCAAAAACATTTTCAAAGTATGTTGATACTTCAAATTGCAGAATTCTGGATTGGGGTTGCGGTCCGGGTAGAATAGTAAGGCATTTGCCCGAAATATTACCAGCATCAGAAGTTTATGGATCAGACTACAATAAAGCATATATTGAATGGTGTAGTTCAAATCTGAAAAATGTCAAATTTATAACCAATGAGCTTGCTCCACCGATCGATTTTCAAGATTCGTTTTTCGATGTTATTTATGGGATTTCGATTTTTACCCATTTATCAAAGGAAATGCACTATGCTTGGGCAACTGAGTTGCTAAGGATTCTAAAGCCAGGTGGAATACTTTATCTGACGATGCATGGAGAAGTTTTTAGAACAAAACTTATTGATGCCGACAAACTTATTTTCGACAAGGGGCAATTAGTTTGTCAGACTACTTCAAAAGAGGGACATCGAACTTATGGTGCTTTTCAACCACCTTTCTTTGTGAGAAAACTTTTCAAATCTGCTTCTGAAATAATTCATTTCCCGGGAACTGATAATAATGGCTCATTGACACAGGATGTCTGGATAATTAAAAAGTGAATTTTTTAATTTAAGTTGCTACTCTAATTTTACTATTAAATTCTAAAAACCTCTGATTTTACATTTTATATTATCTTTACCTCGGCCACCCCCTCCAAACCACCACCAAAAACAAAATCCCCAATCCAATTAGGATAAAGAATCTATAGTTATACAAACCAAAGAAATTAAATGCTCCATTTTCGGACTCAGGAGCATTATTTTTTACAATTATCTTTTCCACCGCCACTTCCTTCACCACAACCACAGTATCAGCCTCTCTCTCAGCTTCCACATAAACAGTATCGTGAACTCGATGGAGCTTGATTTTTAGCTTTTCTTTGGTAAAGAAAACTGTATCGGTTAAGGGATGGATTGGTGGATGATTTAAAGTTATAAAACGTATCCCCCCTACTAACCACGTCTATTTTCACTAAAAATTATTCTTGAATTTTGCCAAAAACAAAAGAATGATGAATTTACAAGAGAAAATGTTTGGGGATATAGAATCGTGGTTTGAGTCAGGCCAGACAAAGCAGAACTTTTTAAAGGACAAGTAGTATAGTTTGGCTAAATTTGATTATTGGCTAAAGAAGTTTAAACAGAGTCAGGAACCTACGATATTAAAAGGATTTAAAGAACTGAGTTTTTCTGAGCCCAGTTTAGGGAAGGTTTTGGAAATAGAAACGCCTTCTGGATTGCAGATAGTTGTTTTTGCCTGATCATGTTTGGATTTGACGAAGCCAGCAAGGTTTTTATGTATGCGCAACCAACCGATATGTGAAATGGCTTTAACGGACTTTACGGATTGGTATTGTCAGAAATGGAATTGAATCCACAATTAGGCTATCTATTCGTTTTTTTTGAATAAACCACGGACAGTTATTAAGATTTTGCATTGGAACCAGGACGGATTGGCAGTCTTTTACAAGCGACTCGAACGTGGAACTTTTAAGCGTCCAAGTGTCCGAAAAAACTCTCCAAACAGCGAGTTGTCCAAAGAAGAATTATTCATGATTTTACGAGGAATAGATTTTGAAAAAAAACAAAAAAAGGAAGCGTTATTTAACGTTTCGCGCATACACGCAGGTGGGGCTGATTTGCAGCGATTCTTTTCACTGAGCAGCTAATGTAATAGAAAGCACAGACTTTTGCAAACCACCAAGCCCCCCACTTGCGTGTATGCGCTGTTGTGGGTAGTGCTTATTTTTTCAATAGTTCGTCAACTTCAGCTTCTAAATTTTCTAATTCTCTAACCACTATTGCCCAAATAATGTCTTCGGAAACGCTGTCATAGCCGTGAATGATTCTGTTTCTCGTGTCAATTATTTTTCTTGCGTTTGTTATCGGAAATTCAGGATTTGCTTTAATAATTCTATTAACGGCTTCGTCTATTATTTCTATGTTTCTTTCTATTGCTCTTTTGGTTTTCAGGTCACGTTGGAAAGCATAGAAATCTTTTTTGTCGGGCAGGAAAAGATTGATTTCTGTTATTGCTTGTTTAATGTCAACAAGCCAAGTCTTAATTTCAACTTCCATAAATTAAGACTTTTGTTTTGTCAATTTGTTCTTTCAAATATGGATTTCTAATTGACTTTTGTTCCAATAGGTCAATTTGTCTTTGCAGAAGCTGCTCTAACTGAAATTTGAAATTAAAATAGCTGTCTGAGTAAGATAGAGGGTCTTTTTCTTCAATGTCAACAACAAGGTCAATGTCGCTGTCAGGTCTGAATTTGTCTGTCGTCACGGAACCAAAAGCAAATAGAGCCTTAACCTTGTATAGTGAACAAAGTCCTTTTATTTGGTCTATATGTTTTAATATCTCTTTCATACCTGCAAATATAACAAAAATCGTTCCTTTTTTCCGTCAGTTTTTTGGCCGCACGAATCGCATTACCCACAACAACAAAATAATGTTAATTTCTTTTCGCTAAAACCCTTGTAAAATCAATACTTTTACTGTATTTTCACAGTATGATTTTTGACCTCGAAAACATATCAAAAAAAGAACTAGTTTTAATGCTTCAGGCTTCGGAATTAATGATTAAAGAATCCGAGTCGAGAGCTAAATAATCTGAGTCGAGAGCTAAGGAATATGAATCGCAGGTAAAAAAACAAGAACAAATCATTGAGCAAAACAGTCATGAGGTTCAATGGTTAAAACATCAGATAGCTCAACTAAGACGAATGCTTTTTGGTAGCAAAAGAGAGCGATTTGAGGCCGATGTAAGCCAAACAAAGATACAGTTCGAGGAATATGCAAACGAACAAGAAAAACAGGATGAAGACCCTGTAAAAGAGATCATTACTTACGAGCGTGAAAAGAATACTAAAAAGCATAACGGACGCAATCAAATCCCCGATAGTTTACCAGTTTTAGAACACGTAATAGAACCAGAAGAAGATACTACGGGCATGAGAAAAATAGGCGAAGAACGTACCGAAATCATGGAATACATTCCAGAGAAGTTTTTCAAATTGGTTATTATCCGACCTAAATATGCTAGATTAGAGCAAAATCAGGACTTATCTGTTAATCCTTTGCTTAAAAATGCTGTTATTGTAAATCTTCCAAGCCGTCCGATTGAAAAATGTTTGGCTGGCAACACTTTACTAGCAGCAATTTTAATGAATAAATACGTAGATCATCTACCACTTTATCGCCAACAACAGATTTTTAAACGAGCAGATATTGAAATTGCGCATCCACGATGAACTCCTGGGTGGCGCAATTGGGAAATCTTATGGAGTTGCTTTACAAAAAACTGTTACAAGAATTTAAAGCACAAACTTACCTGCAAGCCGATAGAACTACAACAAAGGTTTTAGATAGAACCAAGAAAGATAAGACACACTTAGGCTATTACTGGACATATCATGCCCCATTGGCAAAACTTGTTGCTTTCGATTACCAGAAAGGTCGAGATACCGATGCCCCACGTGAGTTCCTGCAAGGATATCGTGGGAATCTGCAAACAGATGGATATGCTGTATATAAACACTATTATTCAAAAGAAAATATTGTTCATTTGGCTTGTTGGGCGCACGCCAGGCGTAAATTTGAAAATGCCTTGCAAAGCAATCCAAAACTTGCAGAATATGCCTTATCTGAAATCCAAAAACTATACATTATAGAACGCGAAGCAAAAGAGCTTACGCCCGAACAACGAAAAGAAGTTCGTTTAGAAAAGGCTTTACCAATAATTAACGATTTTGGAAAGTGGCTACACGATAAACGACAGCAAGTTTTACCCAAATCGCCAATGGGAATGGCAATTGAGTATGTTACTCCACTTTGGGAAAGTTTACAGAATTATCTGCACGACGGCAACCTGATGATAGATAATAACCTTATTGAAAATACAATCCGCCAAATAGCATTAGGTAGAAAAAATTACCTTTTTGCTGGATCTCACAACGGAGCAAAAAGATCGGCAATGTTTTACAGCTTTTTTGCCTGCTGCAAGCTAAACAACATTAACCCACATAAGTGGCTGGAATATGTACTCGAGAACATCGCCGATTATAAATCAAATAAACTACACGAACTTCTGCCAAACAACATCAATCCCCAAACAATACTAAACTTTAAAAAGTTTTATGAAGTGTAGTTGCTCGGGTGGATACTTTGCATTTGAGATTAATATGCCAGCAAGATATTTATAATTCTTTTCAGGCTCTACTTTCAGTTCATTAATTTTGTCGTTTACTATTACAAAATTTTTATGTTTAGAAGAGCTAATGATTTTATTTAAATTCAATATTATTAAAGTTTTTCAGCTTTCGGAAAAAGTTCTGCAAGTTTTGGAACATATAAAAATAATATTAAAGGAGTTAATTGATGTACCAACCTGTCAAATGAAGTTTCTAAATGCCACTCAACCTCATAAGGAGAAAGAATATAAACAGTAAAATAACTCGCAAATAATAATAAAATACTGGAAGCAATTAGTATATTTAGTTTTGATTTAGAGAAAATTGAGGCAATAATAACAAATGTTATAATAGGAACACTGAATAATAAATAATCTCTAAAATATCTGTATATAAGTAAAATACGGTCTATATCCCTTATTTTTTCAAAATAATTAATACCATTTGATGATATTACATCGTTTGGAGGTGCTAGTAAAAATTTGAATAAAACAACAGTAAAAATTATTAAAAAGCTACCCGACGCATAATACAATAATTTTTTTCTGTTATTGATAAAAGTAAACATCCAAAGTATTGAAAAAATTATATAAAATGCAAAGCCTTCATTTTTAATCCACATAGTTCCGGATGATATTATCCCAACAATAACCGGAAAAATATTGTTTTGACTTGTTTTTGAACTTTGTATCAATCCGAAATAACTCATTAGAATGAATAAGGACAGGTATGTATCTGCATACTGTGATGCGGCTTTGCTCACGAATCCTGGGTCGCTTATTGATAATAAAATGCAAATAATTCCGATTAATTTGTTTTCAAATACGAAGTAAAAGAAAATGATTATCAGAAAATAAGGGATAAAACCTACAACAAATGGTATTAAACTGCTGATTTCACCTAAAGTATTCCATAAAAGAGCAATTAATGAAGGTAAAAATAACGGATAATCAGAATGACTCCAGTTCAATGCAGGGTCGAAAAGATTTTTCCAATCTTCAGGGGAAAAAAGGAATTCCGCATGTAAACTCCATATTGCCCATGCATCCCATAAACCCCATTTTTGAGATCTATTTATGAAAAGTAAAAATGCATATAAACATACAAATACTAATAATAAATCTGTTTTTTTTAGTTTGTATATAATTTGATTTTTTTGTATAATTTCGAGTTTATTTTTGTGAATTTTGAAGATTAAAAGAGATAAAACTAAAACCGTTCCGACCCCTAAAGACAAAATTAACCCGAACCCACTTAAAAGAGAAAAAAAATATAATAGCGATGATGCCAATAAGCAGATAGCAACAGAAAATACAAAATTTATCCCTTTGTTTAAATTTTTTAATGTAAGAAACAAATTTATAAATATAGATATATTAAATAATAATACTAATAATAATTTCATTTTAGCTTTTTTAACAAAATGGCTGTAAAACGTTCATTTTTGTGATATGAAATTTTTTTATAATTGATCATGAAACTGGTGTCGGTATAAGGCATTTTAACATTTTCAGAGAAAAATATCATGGTGTCATTATTTGAATTTCTTTCAATTATAAAAGGAGCTAGGTTAAATTGTGCTCTGTAAAAAAATTCGGTTATATTGTCTGGATTATAGAAAGAAATCTTTGTGTTAGGATTTAAAATAGTTTTAATTGGGAAAAGAATCTCTTCGAATTCCACGAATTGGGATTTACTTTTATAGAAATTAAATAACTTTAATGCAATCAAAAATGAAAAAGCGGCTAAAACAACAAATTGAAATACTTTTTTTAATGTTTCCATAGATTGTATTTTAAAATGCAGTATATTGCTCTAAAACCATCTTTCCATCTGATTTTTTTACCCTCTTCATAGGTTCTTCCATAATATGAAATACCTATTTCATAAATCCTTATTCCCGGTATTCTAGAAATTTTTGCTGTTACTTCCGGTTCGAAACCGAATCGTTTTTCTTCCAATTTTATTTTTTGGATAATATCAGTTCTGAAAAGCTTGTAACAAGATTCCATATCTGTAAGGTTTAAGTTCGTAAACATGTTTGATAGAAATGTAAGGAATTTGTTACCTATAGTATGCCAGAAAAATAAAATTCTATGAGGCTTGCTCCCCATAAAACGCGAGCCGTAAACAACATCAGCATGCCCATCTAATATAGGTTTTAGCATATATTTGTATTCCTGCGGATCATATTCCAGGTCAGCATCTTGTATTATTATAAAGTCACCAGTGGCATTTGCTATTCCGGTATGCAGTGCGGATCCTTTTCCTTTGTTAACTTCATGATAATAATATTTAATACTAAGGTCACTGTTATTATTTATAAAATCTTTAATAATTTTATCGCTTCTATCAGTAGAGGCATCGTTTACAATTATAATTTCAAATTTGATATCACTTATTTGAGCTGACTTTATTCGTTTTAAAATCAAAGAAATTGTATTTTCTTCATTATACACAGGTATAACTATAGATAATGTTTTTCTAAAATCTTTATTATTCATGAAAAGCAGTTTGGACAAAATTAAAAAAATAACCTGAAAAATAAAATGCTATAGGATTTTATTGATTCTAAAAAAAATAATAAACAAAAAACTTTTATTTTTATTTCCAGATTGATTTTTAAATTCATAAATCTAATATACTTAGATAAAATAAATATTTATAATTTCATGATAAATGTATTTATTCAATTAGATTTTTACAAATGAATAATTTTGCTTCTAATTTTTGATGAATTTATCATCTTTACTTTATAATAAAACCTTGAATTTTTTGAATAAACACGTGATTATCAAACATTTTAAATAGTATCTAAAATTAATTTTTATTATTTGCTACAAGCAATTAGTAAATATACATATGCAATACTTCTACATATTTATACTTTTCTGTATGTTTAGAATGTTTTATTATAGGAGTATTTCTGGGTTGATAATTAATAACATTAAGATTTTAAAAAATTTTATTTATTTTGGAATAAACGTTCAATAAAAATCAAAAATAAAATTTTTTTTTTATTATTCTATTGAATAAAATAATAATTTTGTACTTCAAAACTGGAGAGATGCCGGAGTGGTCGAACGGGGCGGTCTCGAAAACCGTTGTCCTGATAACTCGGGACCGGGGGTTCGAATCCCCCTCTCTCCGCCAATTGGTATTCTGGGGGGAATTTAAAAGGGCACGCCAGCCGATTTTCCCTTCAAATTGGAATTTTTTACCTTTTAAAATAAAGTTCGAGCCGATATTTTTTAGAAATGCTCGAATTTGAG